>ERZ1034980.16-NODE-16-length-243626-cov-703.334826_pt1 | contig 243626 bp, 238 predicted proteins | sample MGYA00520622_ERZ1034980 | MGnify/ENA primary metagenome ERZ1034980 (study PRJEB33766, sample SAMN09781791) | gut metagenome | biome: gut microbiome | host: Homo sapiens | place: Madagascar | study: EMG produced TPA metagenomics assembly of the PRJNA485056 data... | reverse complement strand
AACATTGTTAAACACTCGCCACGTTATACCAGGTGCCATTAATCAGTTTCTGAAGAGGTCGGTAATATACGCCGCCGATGTTATCTGCCGAATTGCTTCCGGTTTCCTGCACATTAATACCGGATAATCCGTGGCCTGAAGGTGAGCGAAATGTCCAGGACACCTGGTTACCTCCCGGGTTATAAAACATTTCGGAACCATAACGCACATCCTGCACGCCGCCATTTCGCTGCTGATAACGGGCATCGAAATTTCCATAGTTTGATGGGATCATCTGTCCGTTTACAGCGAATGTGATACTGCCATCGGTATTTCTCTGGCTGTAAAAATGCCAGCCGGAATCATCACCAAGCTCTGCAACTACAGGTCGGGATGAATTACCCCATAAATTAAACCCTGCATTTTTCGTGGAGCTGTTGGAACTGGATAATGTGAATATTCTGGCATTCCCGGCCTGAATATTTTTTAACGCCATGGCAACACCATTCTGAAAACGAAATACATGCTGACCATTCGCATAAACATCCAGAATACCGTCACCGTTTTGTTTTATACCTGTATCGTTATCCCCGAAAGCAATTGAGTTTCCGCCCAGCGCGTTCTGAACGCCGATACCCAGTGCACCATTGACCTGCGAACCACCGCCAACAGACACTTTATGCGACATAGATATTTCACCCGTCCGCAGATTAATAGTGAACGGGCGAAGTGGACCAATATCACCATTCTCGCCCTGACCTTCACTGGTAGGAATAAGGTGCAGGCACTCTTCCGAACGACGAAAAATCAGACCAAAGGCTTCGTTGAAAATCCTCAGCGCATTAACACCACGGATTTTCAGTTCCCCGGTCATGGTGTCACCATCACGCTGAACGGCATTTTTTGCCTTGTCCACCGTCGGTTTTAACCCGAGGTTATCAACCGCTTCATCTTTATCTTCCACATCGGCAAGATTCTCTCTGATGCGCAGATAGCGTTTATCTCCTGCCTCCTGCGTGATAATCACCCTGGACGGGTCAAGCTCCAGCGTCACGTTCTGCGCATGCGTCAGCCCCAGTACCAGTGTCAGGATAACCTCTTTGATGACAGAATCTGTCTGTGCCGGTAAGTACGTATCCGGATAACGCCCGTACGCTATCAGCGTACCGCTGCTGCTTACAATCCCCAGTTCACGCAGTGTCTTTCCTGGGTATTTTTTACAGTCAATAACAATGTCACCACTAATAAATCCCTCATCAACCTTACCTTCTGAAAATGGCTCCTGACCAAATTGCCCCAGCAATGCCGACATTGCTGCCATTTCATCCGGCGTTGACGGTAACGTCTGCCCGCCACCATCTCCTGTCAGTACATGAGTGATCGTCACTACCTGTCCAGCCTGATAAGCAGACTCTATTTCGGCAGCCCCTTTTTTTGTTAACGTCAGCCCTGATGGCATAAGCTCTCCTTATCAGTCTGTAAGTAGCGGACAATAATCAAATGCATAAGCAACAGATATCGGTTCCGGGAATTTCGCCAGAAATTCTGACTTACTCCCCGTCACATTACTGCAACGATAAAACACATATGACAGATTGCGCCTTTCAGTGAAGGCATGAGGAAATATTTCATTAATATCCATTGCCAGTGATGTGCATTCCCGGAACATTTCAGCTATACCCGCATTGCTGTCCCGATGATTAATTAATCCAGATGGAATTTGTGTCAGCGACGAACACCACCGGAACATACCACCTCCTCCGGTAAGTGAGCAGTCGGAAAATAATGCCTCCTGGATCCTCGTTAATGCACTGCAACCAGAAAAAAGATAAGGTACGCTTTTCAGCGAAGTGCACCCTCTGAACGTACTGTCCGGCAACATAACCAGTTTCCGGCAGTTTACAAAAACGGACTCCATTAATGTCAGGGATGTACAACCAGCGAAAAGTTCTTCTCCGGCATTGACAATACTGCTGTTGGCAAACGTAGATGCCATTGATCTCAGAGACACACAATCCGCAAAAACCCTGTTGCCGATTGTCTCAAGCGCACTGCAGTAATGGAACGCATAGTTTATTTCGCTCAGACTCCGGCATCCCTCAAACACCCCCTCTCCGATACAGGTAATACCGCGGCAGCCATCAAACGCATTGTCAGCAGTGCGTAGATTATTTGCTCCGGCAAATAATCGTGAGGGGACACTGCGTATGCTGGAGCACCTATTAAATATCCCTCTGACATGCGCTATCCGATGTCGGATAACATCCAGCCAGTTTTCAGGAATAACAGTCAGAGACCGGCAATCGTAAAATGCGTAAGACAAATTAATCGATAACGCATGGCTTTCGTTTTCTTTCCCCCATATCACAGGAAGCTCAGTCAGCTCACTACAACCGGAAAAAGTCATGTAAAGGTTCTGAAGACTGCGTGCGGGAATGGCCGGCGCATTAACCATCTTGCTGCATCCGTAAAATGCTGACTCAAAAGTCCAGGCGTCATCCATACCTGCAAACAACGCTTCCGGAACCCGGACTATTTTCGAACAACCGTAGAACAACTTTGAAAGCGTGCGCGCATTTGATTCAGGTGCAAATAAAACCGGAATATCTGTCAGACCAGTACATCCGTAAAATACCTCATTCCATGAAGATACCTCTGCACATTGTGCAAAAAGGTTTTCAGGTAATTCAGTTAATGCTGAACATCCCCGAAACGCCCCTGAGAATGAAAGTGCACGAGGCAAATTATCAAAAGCACCTGCATGAATTTTTCGTAATGTATTCTGCAAATTTGCAAACTGCGACATATATCTTCTGGTGCCACTGACCCTGATAATCTCCAGTAATGGGTTGGGTCTGTTTAATGCTGATGATGAGTAGAATGTCACACTTTCAGCACCTTTAATCGTCAGCGTAATTTCTTCCCCGACAGGTAATTCCCGGGTGGTTTTAACCATACCTGCTTCAATGACATAATCCCTGCAGTCCACTCCATCACCATAATCAATGGTGAAGTCATTATCCTGAGCGTCTGTAAAAAACAGAGGTCTGCTGACATTATCAGCACGAACAATAACCTGAACAACAGACACAACATTTACGGGCAGTCTGGCAATCACACCATTCACCGTTGAAACAATTACAGTGGTGTGACCAAACCGCTTCCCTGTCAGAGTAATAATATCGCCAGAGATACTGATTGCCGCCACGCCTTCATCTTCGGGCTGTACCGTAAACGAACGATCATCTGCAATCAGGGGAAGCACCGTCACCTTTACAGACACCTCTTCTCCGGGGATCAGTCGCAGATTATCTGGTATCAGCTGTATTTCTGACGGCAGTATCCTGTTTTTCAGTTTTTCCGTCGCGGTGACATAACCATAACCAAAGCCATTTCCGCGACTACTTCCGTAAATATGAACACTGAACCAGCTGCGCAGATTTTTTGCCCGTAATACGGCATGTTTCAAATCCTGGTGGTCGTTTATCAGAACCGGCAGGTCCTTCTGCTCCACATTCAGCCGGAAGGTATAGGGATCTCCCGGTGGCGTCTGCTCATACCACTCCACAATCTGCGACCGGAACGGACTGTCTGCCAGGGATTCATTCAGTGCGGCTTTTGTTCCCCTGTGACGATGGATATAGGCAGCACGCTTTATTGCCGCCCTTTTTTCCGCCTCTGTCCAGTGTTCGTTCCAGGTATCCACCGACATTTCCCAGGCCAGCCATGGCAGCAATTCAGCAGGACATAAATCGGGATTTTTGACATACCGGATCAGACAGACCGCGATTTCCGCCAGCATATCACCGGCAGTACTGTCCACCACCCGCTCTGCCCGGGTGGCGCTGACCGGTAGTATGCTTCTGATTTTGTCATTCATCGGTTGTCTCCACCTTGTTCAGTGTGACTGAGCGACACCATGGAGCCTGCCCCATCGCCGGAACAATATCACTGGCCGGCGATTTCAGTGCCACCGTAATCACCCCCGTCTGATGCAGGGCTCCGTCCATACCTGAGCAGGACGCCACAGAGCCAATCCGGTGCACACTGTCAGTGTAGGTCTGCAGCGCCTGGCGGGCATTTTTCATCACCAGTTCACCATCCAGCCCGTAGGGAATATGGATATCCGCCACCACATCGTAGGGAATAATTTCTGCCGCACGGACGCTGACAAAATCCGTCAGGGGTCGAATTTCATCATCATTGACTGACGCCGCCACCTTATCCAGCAGAGGTTGTGATGCCGTACCATTTCCTGTACGCGCTAACACATAAAGAAAAACACGCCCTTCCTGTGAATGCGTTTCCGGTCCGTAGGCTTTCACATCCAGCACATCAGGATCGGCACTCTGTGCAAAATAGTGGTATGCGTTTCTCGCGCCTGCGGTGCTGAGTCGTGCCCATGACAACTGAATACGTTCGCGAAAAGCGTCATCATCTTCATACACCGCAGGCGTGGGCGGAATAGTGCTGTCATCTGCCGGGGTAATCACCAGACGTTGCACCTGAAAATTCGCACCAATCTGATCCAGATCGTTCCTGCGGGCACTGGCAAGCAGTACAGCCCGGACAGCATCATTGACCTGCTGGCGCATCAGCGCCACCCGAAAAGCCAGTGCCTCTGCCCATTTATACGCCGGATCGGATTCCACCAGGGCCGAAAACAACGTGTCCAGTTCCTGATATTTCGCCACTATCTGAGTGACCAGTACAGCGGTGTCCGGCACCTCCACCGCATCCGGTACAGGTATCGCGGACAGATCAATGATTGCCTGAGATGCTGCCAATTTTTATCTCCTCGAGTCGAATCGTTTCCTGTGTTTCGTTGTTCACCCCGACAAGCGTCAGCCAGGCGCTTCCTTCTCCTGTCCACGTCACCTCCACCCGCCGGAGGGTCAGGCGGGGTTCCCAGCGTTCAAGGGCGGTTGCCGTTTCACGGACAATCCTCACCCGCGTAAAATCATCCTGCGGGTTATCAAGCAGACTGAACAACCTACTGCCGTATTCCCTGAGAAGTACCCGGCTGCCGACCGGTGTTGATAAAATATCGGTGACGGACTGACGCAGATGTTCGTTACCGTGCAGATATCTGCCAGTGGCGGAATCAATACCAATCATGAAATTTTTCCGAAAAAAAAACGCCGGTGCGGCGTTCACATTTCCTGGTTAGGTTTACGGGTGGTTCCCCCGCTGTCGCCTGGGTGATCATGAGTATTATAAATTTCGCGGATTTTACTCATGCTACCGGTTTTGTCGGTGATCTCCTGTGAGGCACCGATATTGCCCAGAACCTGCGTATCGGCATTAATCTTCGTTTTTCCCTGCACAGTCAGGGTATCCGTGATTTCCACCGGACCGTCAAGCGTTCCCCTGCCGGTGATTTTATAGCTGCCGCCTTCAGCCAGCGTGATGGACAGGGCATTAGCCTGGCGGTCGTAACGGATCTCCGTTCCGGTATCAAACAAAATAACATGCTCGTGTTCACTGCCCGCCGGTACCGGAATCGCGTCAATGTTGGCCCCCGGATACACCCGACCATTACGCAGATCACCTGCCTCCGATATCACCGTGACCGCATCTCCGGGTGCCGGGTAATTACTGACCTGCATGTAACGCCCGGACTGCACCTGAATCCAGGGCAACGGCGGTGAAAGCACATCCCCGATATCCACCCGGACCATCACCGGGCTACCCGGGATCACCTCCTCCACCACGCCGCGTCGGACCATATCCGCCACCCTGCGGCGTAACTCTGCCACTTCATCCGCCAGACTCATCACCGGTGCCCTCCGCTTTCCAGATAAGACGATAATTCTGCACATGCTTTTTACCGGTTTCCGGTACTTTACCCAGCCAGACTTCCTGTAACGGCGCACCTGCCGGAACTGCAAACGGATCTTCGCCGACCGGAATGTCCTGTTCAAAAGAGACACGGAAAACGATGTAGTCGTCCAGCAGTCGGTCGAAGGTATCCACCTCAGCATCGATAAAAACCGCCGGGTCAACGTTATCCAGCCCGAACGTGGCTCCATCAATCCAGTCAGATAAATCCATTGCCAGACAGCGGGCAAATATCTGCGGTTTTGGCACGTTTTCCGTCTTTCCGGCCCGATCAGTCACCACAAACAGATCGCATTTCAGTGTGACCCGCGTTTGCCCGTCGGCAAACTGTGCCTTGTCCCAGCCAGGCACATCCACAAACACGGCAGGCGTCACCAGTTGCGTCACTTTTTCCGGGTAGTCATCGGCATCTTCCACCCAGGGAATTTGTTTCAGACTGTCAATCACTGCCTGATGCCAGGTTCCCATCATCAATGGTTCCATCACTCCAGCCCCTTAAATACCCGGAATTTCAGTTCATGCTCAAAATTTTTCAGGATCAGCGCTTCCGCATCCGGGAAAACAAAATCCTCTATACGGTTCAGCATGGCTTCATAAATATCAATTTCTGCTTCGCGCACCCTTCGTCGTCCGGATGCCTGCCGGACCAGTACCGTCTTACGTCGTGAAATGCGTCCGCTCCGGTTTTCAGACTCAAATTCATTAATGAAAGCCTCTTCACCTGACCAGGTAGTGACCGGTATTGCCTCCCCGGCAGGTTTAAAACGAATCTCCCTCGCCTGTCTTCGGCGTGTGGCCGGTGCAAAACGTCCCCGTTCATCGCGCAACTGATGGCGTTCACCACGCCTTCCACCGGTAATACGTCCGCGCAAATCACGTACTTTGATGGCGTTCAGGCCAAACCATACCTTCGCCTCATCAAACTCATCGCCATTTCGACGAATGATAAAAGCATTCAAAACACGGTTTTTGATCATTTTCTGGCTGCGTGGCGCAACCTGTTTTTTAAACTCTGCCATGGCCTTCATCCGCAGTGCGGACGCGGCTCTTTTCAGCGCCACACCCCAGGCTTTACGGATCTGACTTTTTGAACCACCCAGTTTCGCGATAATTTTCAGCACCTCATCTTCATCAATATCAACGACGAGGTTTCGTGCCAGCCGTCGCTGCCGGGCACTGCTTCGTTCATGCTCTCTGACTGCCATAACGTTTACTCGGTCGGACAGGGGCAGCAGGTGTACTTCTTCCGGGTTCTCCCCGCGCAAGAGTAATGGTAATCACACCATGACCCGCAGTACCCGACTCATCCCAGCCGGGATCGACCACCTGGTAGGGTTCGCCGTGGATCATGACCCTGTCATATTTTTTCAGACCGGCGGCCCATGTGCTCCGGGTAAATAACACGGGCGCAGTATCACGAATTTCGCCACTGCCAGTGTTCATCCCGGTGTTATCTGCCGGGGCATCAAAAACGGCACGGATTTTTCTTTCCGTGCCGCCCGGATATATGCTGATTTCCGTCCCCATCGTATCCAGGATGATGTTATCCGCATCACTCATGGCCTGATCGAACAGATTATCAAACATCATTACTCCCGAATTTTTTCTGCCAGACCGTCCGCCAGCAATGCAGGAACTGCGGCTTCATTAACCAGCACAACACTGGAGGCCCGGGCGAACATCAACATTTTTCCCGTCACAGCATCACAGGCTGGCATATGCGCTGTTTTCAGCATGCGCACCCGGACGAGTCCCCGCTCAGAATGCATCCCGTCGCCGGATGCATCGTTGTCCACCTCTTCCGCCCCGGTATCCTCCCCATCGAATCCGGCGGCCTCCTCTTCCCATTCCGCCAGGCGCTGCTCAAGATCGGCCTTTGAACCTGAAATATCTGCTTCACGCCCCAGAATCACTGCCAGTTCCTGCAAACGTTCAGTCATCTGCTCTTTTGTCATCACATCTCTCCCGTGCGCTAAAGAAAAAGGCGGGAATATCCCGCCCCGCCTTATTTCACCTGAACCACCACAAACGCGTCAGGATCCGGCAACACCATCAACGGCGCAGACTGCGTCATGGTATATTCGCAACCAGGATCACCCACCTCCAGCCAGTGTTTTGGATAACGAATTGCAGAGGTGATCCCTTCACTCAGCGCCTGGTTATCCTGAATGGCCCCATAGCAACGGACGCCTTCCGCCTGAGTGTTCCCCAGAATCAGTGTGCCTTCCGGCAGATAACGCTGTTCATCCCCGTTTTCATCGACGTAAGCGGTTTTCGCCACCACAATAGCCAGATCACCGTAATAACCCTTAAAAGAGACTACGGAGCCCAGGTCTTTCAGCGCGGTTTCCAGTTCCGATTTTGAACCACGACGGGTATCCAGTTTTTCACGGAAAAGCTTAAAGCCATTCAGCATACGCCAGACTGTGCCATCCATAATCGCGATATTGATGGTCCCGGAGGCAAAATCACAGTACGCATCCAGATCGTGCGTTGGATCAAAGGTGTCAGCATTCTGCTGTGACCATCTGTTGCCGCCAGCCTGCGTAATGTTATTGGTGGCAGAGCGCCCAAAATCCACTTCCACCGTCTCAAACTGTTCCCCGCTCATGGTGTACTTACCCTGCAGAACGGCACTGACCGCCTGCATTTCTTCCACCTGTACAATCGCCTGCTCTTCCTGCTTCAGGTTGTCAGTCAGAATACGCAGGCGGCGGTAGGCCGGGTCATTAAGACGGGCCGGATCTTCCCCCGGAAGACGTTCCACTGCCTGCTGATAATCAAAGCGGTGTTTTGGTTTTACATAACCGGGACGTAACACGCGGGTTTCACCACCACGGCTGCGCAGCACTTTGCCTGACACCACCGGAGACACATACGCCGCAACCGGTGTTTTGCCGGTAATTTTATCCAGCATGACTTCCTGAGTATGGAAAGTGATCGTGCGACGAAAGAACAGCTCCAGAAACAGCGCACGAAATTTCACTTTCTGCTCGGTGTACCCGAGTAACTGACGCGTGGTAAATAACCCCATAATTTATTTTCCTTCAGAAACACAAACGGGCCGCATCGCGACCCGTTTTTTCAGTCAATCACTTCACCATCAGGCGTGGCTGATGGCACTTCCCACAAATGCGTTGGCTTTTTTCACCGCATCCACAGAATCAGGCCAGACCAGCGACTCAGTGGCAAATGTACCGCTTTTGTAGTACGTCAGCGTGGGTTCTGTTCCGGCAAGCGCCAGAGCCAGCACGCCCACTGCCGTTCCTGCTTTCTGACCATCCCATGCCACCAGTTTGCCGGTGGCGTCATCCAGCATCAGCGGCGTCAGTGCGGGCGTGGCAGCACTGATACCACTGGTGGCTGTTGCGGTATGCGCCGGATCGCTTCCGGCAAAAATATGCACATCCGCGCGCTTTTCTGTGGTTGTTTTAATCATTTTCAGTCTCCTGATTTATCTGAATCACGGATAACGCTTACGGCATACTCATCAGCAGATCTTCTTCTCCGTGCCCGGCAGCTCCACCACCGGAAACCGCACTGGCAGCATGCTGTGCCATAAAGCGATCAAAAAGTGTTTCCTGTGACGGCTGCGATGCCGTCGGCGCGGCTGCCAGCAACGTTTTTGCCTGCGCCACTGTCATTCCCGGTTGTTCTGCCAGTGCCTGTGCAAGTTGCTCGCGCCCTTTCGCCTCCGGCAGCGCCATAATCTGCTCGCCGACACTTGCAGAACAGGCAACCGGTGCCGCTGCCAGTAACGTTTTTGCCTGGTCAACGGTCATTCCCGGCTGTTCAGCCAGCGCCTGCGCGAGTTGTTCACGCCCTTTAGCTTCCGGCAACGCCATAATCTTATCGCCTGTGCCTGCAGCACTGGCAGCAGGGGCTGCTGCCAGAAACGCTTTCGCCTGCTCCACCGTCATTCCCGGTTGACCTGCCAGCATCTGTGCCAGTTGCTCACGCCCCTTTGCTTCCGGCAGCGCCATAATCTGCCCCCCCGTGCTGTCAGTACCGGCAACCGGCGCAGCTGCCAGCAACGTTTTCGCCTGCTCAACCGACATTCCCGGTTGTTCTGCCAGCATTTGCGCCAGTTGCTCGCGCCCTTTCGCCTCCTGACAATTCAGGATCCCCATCACGCGCTGATTTTCCTGGGCCACCGCTTCAGCAACGGTGAGATTTTTAACAGTCATTGCATTCTCCTTCGTAACAGAGTCATTCAGTGCAGAAACCATCACTTCAACGGCATCTGCAGCATTAATCAGTTGATCAGCCAGGCCTGCATCAATGCCTGCCTGACCGTCATAAACGGCAGCCTCGGTATTCATCACCGCCTCTGAACTCAGCCCCGTATAAAGCGCCACCTTGTCGACAAACATCCGGCGGGCCTCATCAATACGGCGCTGAAAATCTGCACGCACACCTGCCGGCAATGCCTGAATACTGTTGCCGTCAACCTTGTGCTGCCCGGAGTAAATCAGCGTGATATCCACCCCTTCCTGTGCCAGTTGTTTCTCGTAACTGGTGTGCGCCATCATCACACCAATCGAACCAATTTTTGCCGTCTGCGTGACCAGCCGACGCGTACAGGCTGCCGCCAGCAACATGGCGGCTGAACAGGCCATATCATTACACAGCGCCCACACGGGCTTCTGTTCCCGCAGGCGGTAAATCATGTCAGCACAGTCAAACGCCCCGGCAGCCTGACCGCCCGGGCTGTCGATATCCAGCAAAATGCCGCGCACATCCGGATCATTCACCGCCATCTGAAGACGGGCAGTCAGGCCGTCATAGCCTGTCATGCCGGAGTAAGGGCGCAGGGTACCCAGTTTATGCACCAGCGTGCCGCTCACCGGCAGAATGGCGATGCCATTCTTCACCTGGTAACTCTTTGCCGGGCGCTGACCGCCCGCCATATAGTCAGTCACAGCCAGTTGCATACCATCAGCATCAAGCTGAACAGCCTGCTGAGGAACGGCAAGGCTGCCGGCCCCCATCTCTTTACCCAGCGCGCAAAAGAAAACCCGCGCATAAGCGGGCTCCAGTAAAAGCGGTTCATTAAATGCCATGGCGGCAATATGCGATAAATTACGACGCATCGACTTTTTCTCCCGTTGTCTGTCGGATCTGCTGCTGAAACGTATCCTTTATCCAGATGGGGCGGGGAAGACCAGCCGCCTGTCGCTCCTGGCTTTCACGCAGTTGCTGGCGGAAAATCTCCTGATAGTCATCGCCCATCAGGGCCAGCTCCTTCTCGTACGTGCTCAGGCCACCTTCAATACGCATCACCGCCTCCTGCACCTCCTTAAGGCCATCAATCGCCATGCGACCGGCACCAATCCACTCGGCACGACACCACCCGGAACGGGCCTCCCAGAATGAGAAACGGGATTTCGGTGGGCGGATCACACCGCGAATAAGGGCTTCCTCCAGCCAGCAGGCAAACATCTGTGACGCCAGTCGGCTGGCCACAAATTTTCGTTTCCCCATAAAATACCGCCACGACTCATTGGCGGATGCCCTGGCACTGGAATAACTGACCTGTGAATAATCACGGGAAAGCTGCTCATAGGACACGCCCAGTCCGGCAGCAATGTAACGTAACAGCGCCTTTTCCAGTTCAGAGAAACCATTATCCGCATTCTGTGCTGTCTGCAGATTCAGTGAATCCCCCGGATAAAGATGCGGAATACGAACCCCACCCATCTTTACCGTATTGGTGGCGTAATAGCGCGCATAGCCTTTCATGATGGTGTTCAGGGGATTTTTTCCGCCATCACCCACACCGGCGATATATTCAAATGCTTTTTCCGAATCCAGTGTGGATTCAATCGTCGCGGCATACATCGCCCGCACCACCGCCGACTGCAGTTGCGTGGCCTGTAGTGTGTCGAGCATCTTGAGGCGCTCCATCACGGAATAAAACTGGTTGGCCCCGCGCGTCTGTCCGTCCTCCTGCGGCTGAAACACATGGATCATTCCCGGTCGCCCGGAGGGCAGCGTCGCCGCAATCCGTGTCCAGTTGCTGACACCGTAGCCAGGCCAGTCATCGTCCTGAACATGATAAGCCATCGCCTTTCCGTGACGGTTGATTTCCACTCCGGCACGCATAAAACGATCGCCGATGCCATAACCGGGCGTGCTGACGCGCTTCGGACTGATGGTCTTGAATTTTGTTCTGAATAATGACGTGGATTCCGTATCCCATACTGGCTGGACAAAAATTTCACCGTTAAAAGTATGGACCCCCACCCCTTCACGAATAAATTCGGTAAACGAGCGACGCCCTTCCACATCCATCGAACCAAACACCGGATCGCAATATTCCATCCACGCCGCCTCAACATCTTCAATAAAGGCATGCGAATCAGCTTCCGACATCCCCAGCCAGCGCCAGTTGGGTCGGTAACTCAGGCGAAACATGTGCCCGACGATATGGTCTTTATGAATTTCCACAGCATTTGCGGCAATACCGTTGTTACGGACCAGATCATCCGCACGGGCGTTACCCAGCTGAATGGAAGGTAAGAGTGCCACATCAGCACTTTCCGGTGCAGGCAGCCATTCAGCCAGTTGCCCGCCAAATCCGGTACCACCACCGGAATATCCCATGCTATGCCGCAGAGGTTGCCCATGAAGATCCACCAGTCCCCCGCTCACAGTCGTACTCCTACAGGGCCACGGCGACGACCTGACATTCCAAGCGCACTTTCAATTTCCTCAATATATCGCCGTAATTCATTAATCGTCGCCCGCGAATACTGTACCTGCCGTCCGTTCTTACTGACAGAAGCCACAGCACGCCCGATCATCAGTTCATGCAGCGCCCGACGTGCTTCGCAAAGCATCTCATGTGTATAAATCATCACTTATCCTCCACTCAGTGCAGCCGCGATTTCTTCCAGACTCATATCATCCTCATCCTGCTCATCTCTTCGTGCCCGGGCCAGCGCCTCAAGGTCCAGCTGCCATCGCTGAACTGAAATACGCAGGGCAGCATAGGCATATACCAGGCAGTCGAGGGCTTCGTTGCGTCGCCCTTTTTTATCCCACAGCAGTTTCACTCTGCCATTAACCACCTTCTCCACCAGTTCTTCCGCCACGATCTGACGCGCCTCTTCTTCCGAAAAAATGTCCGGGTTATCCGGAAAACGGAAGGTATACGGGGCGGCTTCACTGGCAGAGACCACCGGCAGGGCAAAACGGGCGTACAGCATTTCCTTGACGGTATCAGAGCCCACCTCACACAAAAACACCCCACGCTGGTTGCGCTTTTTGGGCATGGTGATCACCGGCTTGCCGTACACCGATGCTCCTTTAATGGGAAGCACAAAAAAAGTGCCGTGCTTTCTGGAACGCTGATACACAATGTCCTGGTCGATACCACCGGTATCCCAGCAGACGCGGGAAATGGAAATTTCAGTACCGTCAGCATGGCGGTATTTTTTCCTGATCACCGCATCAACACGTTTAAGGGTGTCCTCGTCTTCCGGTCGCCCCATGATAATTTGCTTGTCAATCAGAAAGGCTTCTTCGCCGGGAGCCCAGCCCCAGACATAAATTTCATAGCGATCTTTCTGGGAGTCGATCCCGGCAGTCAGGTAAACCACCCGCAGGGGAACCTGCGCGCCATAGTGACAGACCTTTTCCAGCAATAACTCGAAACTCAGCTTTTCTGCCACGGCCTCTTCATAGGGTTCTCCGAGCGTGGTGTTAATAAACGTCTTGACGCCGTTCGGATCCTTCAGCGCATCCAGCCAGTCATAAACAATCTGTACCCAGGTGGTGAACGGACTGTACGCCGTCCACACGTGGTACGTGATTGAGCGCGGTGGCGGTATCTCCTCATCACTGGCGCTGTAAAATGTCAGGCCGTCTTGCGTCCACATCCCGGTATTGTCACAAATCCAGCGTCCGTCGCTCTGGTCAAGTTCTGACTGGCGGATCACACAGCCATTGTGTTCACACAGGTAATACACCGTTTCCGGTTTACCCTTCTCCCATTTCAGGCCAAACGGCGTCGCATCATCGCCAAACTTCAGATACTGGGTCTCCCCGCAATGAGGGCAAGGAACATAAAACCGCATGAAATGCGCAGATTCATTCGCGGCTTTCTCAATCTGGCAGAAGCCTTTAATTTTTGGCGTTGAACCGCGTATGGATTTAGGCCATACAGAGCCTTCGATACGTTTATCGCCAAGCAACGTCGGCGAACCTTCTTTTTCCACATCCGGTTCAAACGAGGAGAGTTCGTCATAGCAGACCACATCCACAGATTTTTCACGGTAGTTTTTAGCCGCGGCACCGCCCAGGCACCAGAAACCCACGCCGGAGGAAAAACGCTTCAGGGTGAGTGTATTATCGCGGTGCTTTCTTCCGAACCATGGAGCCAGCTCCAGCAATGCAGGGACATCCCTTATCGTTGGCTCAACATGAGATTTCATGAAATCTTCTGCAGCAGAATCTGTTGGCTGAAAAAGCAGACTGTTACGGGATTTATGCTCAATAAAATAAGCCTCCACCCCCAACAGCATTTTGGTGTAGCCAACGCGCGCCGATTTAATCAGATTAACAGTGCGGATCCGGTCATTTCCCATGCTGTTCATAATGGCGACCTGAAACGGCAGTGTTTCCCATTGCCCGGGGGTATATGAAGATTCTTTCGGCAGATAATAATGTCGATCAGCCCACTGAACTGTCGTCAGTGGTACCGGAATATTGAGAGATAAAAGCCCTGTGGTTATCGCACCGGCTGCATTAGCTGCCTTCTGTGCGTCTGAAATCATCAATCCACCTGCCCACGTTTTCACCGGCTTTAGCTGCAACATTGGAGGCTTTTGCGATTTCAGTTTTCACCACATCAAGGTGTGACGGTGAAATATCCGGATATTTACGCTGTAATGTCAGCGGCACACGTACAAGTATTCCCGAAATCTCCTGAGCCACACGTTGCAGAATGAAGGTAAACAATTCCGTTTCCAGCACCAGCCCTTCTTCGCGGGCATTTTTCAGCTCCTGTGCGTCAGCCTGTGCTTTTGTGAGCCGGTAGCGTTCATAGTCAATGGTGCCGGGTTGTAAATCTGATTCTGCAGCCGAACGCAAATCTTCCAGTTCCTTGCGGAGCTTTTCGTTTTCGATATCTTTTTCCCGCTGCGCATACCACTCAATGGCTTCTGCAGTATTGAACATGGCCTCGATACCTTTGCCTCCCCCCGACAAAATTCTCAGCCCCTGACTTTGCCAGCCAGTGATTGTTCTGACATCGCACTCAAAAATCTCCGCCAGTTTCTTTTTGTTAACCTTCACGTCACATATCCCCCACAAAAAGAAGAAAGGATCTCAAAATGCTTTTTTCAGCGAAAAATTACCGCTGCCAGATCCTTTCTTTTTTTCAAGAAAATTATATTAAACAACAGGTTAGCCAGAAGAAGAACGGATCTGCTTTTTCCCTGAAAATTTTCATAAATAGCGCGTTTTTGCGCGTACGCGTACCCTCGGTGTTTCAGATTCCGGAAAGGACCCGCACAAATGGGAGCGTTTATCATTAACATTTACAGATAAGATGACGTACATCATTGAAACGCCATTCAGCCATATACCGGCAGCATTCGTAGTTGCACTCCGTAACTCTGCGACTAAGGTTAAAAACATGGCCCTCTTTTGCCACCGGCAAATCTTCAATGGATTTCCCCTGCCGGTTTTTTATTTCTCACATTACAGCAGCCCCTTAGAGTGAAGGGCTGCTGTAATGCCTGTTACTCAGTAACTACCGCGCCTTTCGGTAATTCCATACCGGCAAATACCGGACAACCAGGATGACGATCATCTTCTGTTGCTTCCAGCATTGACTCACCAAACCACTCCGTCGTGGCGCGACCATCAGCTGCTTTGTAGTGGAGTAAGTACTGATTTTCGCCACCCGCATACTGAGCGCGAGCTTTAACCTCACCCCATTCATCACTGATGCATACTTCCACCAGTTGTGACAGTTCAAACTTAAACGGAACAGCAGCGGCACCAATTACAACCGGTTTGTTTTCTGTTTTTTCCATCATCATCTCCAGATATAAAAAAGCCCCGCATTTGCGGGGCTACAAACAGGCATCACAGCCAGTTAGCTAAGTCCGACAGACATAAAATCATCACTACCTAAACGATGGGAACCATAACGAACTTCATACTCCCCATTCAATTCAGAGCGTTTAGACTTTGCGCCATCCTCCGTTGCATAAATGCCGACCAGATGCCAGGGTTTGTCACGTACTACAGCCCAACCCAGAACCCATCCCTGATTATCAGGATCAGCCTTCAGGTTATTTTCTACAAACATAGTGTTCTCCTTTTGGGTACCCAGAGACATTCTATGTCATTCATGAAATAGGCAACAACGTGGCCGTTACAATCCCCGCCATATTTGCGTTCAGATCACATTCAACAGAAATTTCTTCATCCGTGGCATCCACTTCATATGTCCGGGAATAACACTCCGTGCATTTACCACTGAAGATATCCTTAACCAGAACACGTCCACGCTGCAAAACCCTGAATGGAATCGTTCCGTTAAAGGGCTTTACGGTTACCAGTAATCTCTTCATATCCCCTCCGGATAAAAATGCCCCTTGCCGCCCGGGCTGTTGTTCAAAGTTCATCCTGATTCGGCAAGATTCAGAATGTATAAGACAAATTGACACACACAGCAGAATTTCATGCTTTCCGGACGCTGGCGCATCCTTCATTTTTCAGCGAAATATTCTGCTCTTACAGGCGATCAGTTCTGCAGACACTGCCGGATGCCATCAATCAGCGGACAGGCCTGAGGAGCTGCATCAAATAATTGGCGCAGCCGGGACTTTACTTTTTATTTACTGGTATGAGTGCGACATCTGGCTATTTCATCCCGGGCTTTACTGTCACCGCGACAGATACAACGCACCGTGTCTCCGGTCAGTGTGGTAATGTAAACCTCATCCTCTTTTTCTACCGGAATACATGGAGTATTCCCGTCCCGGCAATACTCAATTTTTGCAGCAAGATGAGTGTCACGCGGATAGAACTCCAGGCGATACATATCCCCAAGGACATGCACTTCCTCAACCTGGCGACCATCTTCAGTTACCGTAATTTTTTTCAGTGCGTACATACGTACCTCCGTTCTTTCGTTTTTTGAGCAATAAAAAAGGCCGCCGAAGCGACCTTTACCATTAAGTTCACATCTTCTGTCAGGATGTATGGCAATCTCTACAGCACCAGTAACACCCATTTGCTCTTGTGTAGCCCAGATTTTTTGCAGCCCTCACAGCTGGCTCGCATGAGTTAAACTCACCCAGCTCCTTACGATTGTTTGCGTCAGGAAGTCGAAAACAAGTTTCTGTATGAACTTCGTGATCGTTCTGAGCATCTTCAAGAGTGTGAACATAGTACTTCATACGTATTTCTCCAATTGTTGCGTACGCATGGAGAAATTATCACCGGGCACAATCTAACTCATTGATAATGATCATTTATTTTAACGCAGCATCTAACAGCGTCGACAATTTCACAGACCTGAGAGGCTGTATCGAAAAGCTGACGCGCTTTATCCAGGCTGACGCATCCCACCAATAAAAAAGGCACCAGTATCTCTACCAGTACCCATTTCGCCGCCGTTCGCGGCATTCTGTGCGTCCAGTGTTTTCTGCTCATAACACACCTGGTTATCAGCGTTTCAACTGAAAGTGAGGCCCGTCTTTCAGTGTTTTCCAGTCCCCGCCCCATTCGATGGCAGTCCCCAGCTCTGCAGCAGCCTGCTTAAATGCCTGCGCGATTTTCTCGTACAGAGGCCAGTCCCATGACACCTGGCTGCCAATGTAGGCCACAACATCCACCGCATCACCGGTCAGGTGGCGGCTGTTCATGGTCTGGCTTTTCCCTGCCGCAACCAGTTGTTTCTGACGATACTTACTGCGCAGGCCTTCCGTAATACCGAAATCAACCTCCGTAAGCTCCAGCGCACGGCGAACGACAGCAACCAGCTGTGGTTTAACGCCCTCCAGATTCTTTTCGCTGCGACGACTAAATCTGAATTTACCCGACATATTCACCTCAACAATGGAAAGATTTTTGTGACGTTCCCGCGTGCGCGTATCACCAGCACGCAGAACAGCAGGTTAAAAAACACTTCCAGCCAGCCCGTTGCTAACGGGCGACCACACAGATAGCTGAGGGGGGCAAAGGCATACAGCAGCATCAGCAGCCAGGCCAGCCATGACATCAGCGGTTTATGTCTGGAATCACGACGACGATAAAAAAAGAGCGTCAGCACGATAACCGTGCATAACGCCACATTCAGCAATCCGGGAAGGTTACTTAACATTGCCTCCTCCTCCACCCCGCAGACGGGAGAACAGGCTGGACACCAGTGATGCAATATCCTGCTGGTGGATGAACGAGAGAATCTTCACCGACACCACTGACACCAGCACTGCACACAGTGCGTCGACAGGCGCACCGTCAAACCCTGTATGCTTTACCAGCCAGGATGCCAGAACCTCTGCGCCCAGCACGCCAATAATGAACGACACCAGAAAATGCGCCGCCACACGCCAGGCTGAAAGCGCCTGCGGCATCGTTGCCACAAACAACGCCCCAGCGAACGCACCAAACACAATCCCGAAATCCGTTCCGGTAAACAGCCCGAATACCGTCGCCCCGCCGAGCGCCGCAGCCGTGCCGGAACCGGACAAGGGTTCAGACATACTTTTTTCTCCTGTAAATAAAAAAGGGCCGCCAGCGGCCCGTAATAAAACACCCCGTCGAAGGCATCCACCGATGTCTTTTATGTGATGTATTCAGATTCAATACACGTTGAGTGAAACGCAGATATAAAAAAGGCCCGCCGCAGCGAACCATAAAGAAACGAGATTCTGAATAAAAAAAACCGCCGGATACGGCGGTTGGTCAATGCAAGAAATACATTCTTAATTGTAATAAAACCGAGGTGTCGGGTGCCTCCCGAAGTATTCCGTCCTGTATGAATACTGTGATTTCCCGTTAAACCGACTCTTTTAACCACCCTCGCTCTGAGGAACACCCCGGTGGTGTTATTTACAACACCAGAATGATGCATCACCGACCCTGCCAGGAAATACAAAATCTCCACCAGCAATGCACCATTCTGCTGCCGTAAAAAAATCAGCACTGAGGCTAACCTGGCCTCAAATCATAGCCAGAGAACAGAATGTCTCTTAAAACAACCCGCTCCCACGTAATAAAAAATACGCCAGTGCTGCAATACAATAAGGCTTATTTCAAATGCTGGAGCGGGTAGCGGGAATCGAACCCGCATCATCAGCTTGGAAGGCTGAGGTAATAGCCATTATACGATACCCGCATATGGTGCCGACTACCGGAATCGAACTGGTGACCTACTGATTACAAGTCAGTTGCTCTACCTACTGAGCTAAGTCGGCATTGGTTCCTCAGGAAAAATAAAAATGACCGCGCTTTACATCCCCCTCGGAACCGAAAAAGAATATTAATGAGGACAGACACTTTTTCAATCAAAAACCGTGTCAATATTCGTAAATATATGTATAGTTTTCCATTAGTTATGAAATTCAGAAATAATGACACGCACATTTAACGATTATTTTTTATTTCAATTACAGTCTGGTTAAATCTCTCTTCTTCCAGTTCCACACCTATTGCACGCCTTCCCAGCGATAATGCTGCTTTTATTGTTGACCCCGACCCCATAAAAAAATCAGCGACCAAATCTCCCGGATGGCTGCTGGCGGTAATTATCTGACGCAACATATCCGCCGGTTTCTCACAGGGATGTTTGCCGGGGTAATACTGCACAGGCTTGTGCGTCCAGACATCCGTATACGGAACGGCAGCCGATACGGAAAAATAACGCCGCAGGGATTTGTACTCCTCCAGCAGACTGGCATATTGCCGGTTCAGTTCACTGTATGTGCTGACCAGCTGGTGGTGTGGCTTTTCCAGTTCACCGCGCTGATGTTTTTCTGCTGCAACACGCGCAAACAACGCCTGTAATTTCAGATAATCGCCTTCGTTCGGCAACTGCCACTGACTGGTGCCAAACCAGTGCGAAGCCATGTTTTTCTTTCCGGTGGCTTCCGCTATCTGTTTTGACGTTATTCCCAGTAATTCACGCGCATCACGAAAGTAAGAAATCAGCGGGGCCATGACGTGCTGTTTTAGCTCGCGCCCCTTTGCCGCATAGCCGTCATTTTTGGGCTGGTATGGCCCCTGATAATGTTCAGCAAACAGAATGCGTTCTGTTGCCGGAAAATACGCCCGCAGGCTTTCCTTGTTGCACCCGTTCCAGCGCCCGGACGGCTTCGCCCAGATAATGTGGTTCAGCACATTAAAGCGTTCACGCATCATGATTTCGATATCAGATGCCAGGCGATGACCACAGAACAGGTAAAGACTTCCGGCAGGCTTTAATACCCGCCAGAATTGCGCCAGACACTGGTCCAGCCATTTCAGATAATCATCGTCGCCCTTCCACTGGTTATCCCAGCCTTCGGGCTTCACTTTAAAGTATGGCGGGTCTGTGACTATCAGATCGACAGAGTTTTCCGGTAAGGTCTGGATAAATTCCAGGCAATCAGCGTTGATTAACTCACAACTGGATATTTTCACAGTATTAGCCATAGATCAATAAGCACTTCTCTGATAGGCTCATTCTGCTTTTGCGCAAAGCAGATGGGCCTGAGGTTTGCTTGTGACCCCAACGCATGAGCAGATGGCTGGCAGGTGCCGCTAACACCCACCAGCCGCCCATTACCACAAATTAAAAAGCCTTCACTGCGGAAGGCGTCTGTAACAACCGAACTGATAATCTGCCAGACCCGCCATAACAAGCTGGGTCAGTATTAACTGGCAGCGTTCGCGTGAAAGGTAAGTATTCTGTGCAATCTCCCCGACGGTCGCCGGTTCGCTGACGCTTAACTCATTAAACACCACTCTGGCGGTTTCGGTCATATCCTGCTGTTTTAGCATGTCTTTTTCCCTTTTCTGGTTAACGTGACATACCAATAACTCTTGTCGAAAAAGCCAGCAAGCAATAGATGTAAATGAGGTAAAAAAAAGCAGCCCTGGCAGGATGGCTGGAATGTAACCTTGTTAATTGTTACCGATTTTACTTAACATATCCGCATAAGGTTCAAGCATGGAGTCAAGTAATGCGCCATTATCCGTAAACTTCCTGGCAGCTAGGTTGCATGCTTCAATAGATTCTTCGCAGTCCTTTTCAATTTTATCCTTCAGAAGAGAATAAAGTATAAATGTTATTTTTGTAGCCTTATAAGTGTTTTGCAACTTATAAGCATTATCAAAAAATCTTATAGGATTTCCCTGAATATTTTGAGATTCAAGATTTAAAGCGATAGAAAAACATTCCGCTCTTGGCATAATGATGTTTTTAACATTGGAGCAAATAAACTCCACATTATCACCTTCGTTAAGAAACTCTAAGTCACCTTCTGATTTCTTATCATAGTAAGCATAAAACGATTCAAATCCACTATTACCATCCCTTAGCAGAACAAAAAACCTATCATCAAGGTCTTGCTTAATCGCCCGCGCTGTTGAGTTTATGATGAATACATCTTTATACTTTTTCTTCGCTCTCAATTCATTATTATTGAAGTCGTCTATAATCTCGCTCGCTGAATATCTTTTAAGTCCATCAAGATACTGGATAGCCATTGCTTGCCCTGTAGGCAAAAAAAATGAAAATGCCCTACTGTTACTGGCGCTTATGAATTCATTACTAGTGGCATAACACTGAGATATCGATAGTGCAATAAAAAATGAAAACAGCTTAATTAGTTTATGCATAAATATCACCTATTGAAACAACGAATTTTCAATAGTAATGATATTCATCTTTCCATAATTTGATATCGGTCAATAACGAATTGACATCTTTTAACGCATGGCAGCACACATTAACTAATATTCACTAATGAATGCCACCTGGAGTTGTTATCTATCACAACAAAAAACCCGCTCGCTGGCGGGCTGTAGAAATCACGCTAACGTCAGGCACAAAAAGCCCATCGTTATGGCGAATTTACCACAGATTCGGGAAAAATCAACAACACTATCGCGTTACCCTCTTTAACTGCCGCTCTGCCCATGCCTCTTCAATGTCAAACCGAACCACCAACGTATCGTAAAAGCGTTTCACTGATTTTTTCCATGTATCAAGCGTGATAGCACTCGTCACTTTGCATATGGCATTAAATGCCTCCGTTGACGGTAATCTTTCATGGCCACGACCGCCACAACGCCGGCAGTCCCTGATAACAGGCATACCCCGTTTTTCTGACTCTTCACGATGAATGGCAACACCACGCCCACGGCAGTCTTTACAGGCAGTGGAGATCTCCCCCTTCCCTTTACATTCAGGACAGGAAACTTTCACCACCTCCCGGATTTTTTTCCATTCTTCCCAGTAAGACGGATACACGCCTTTTGTACACTTTGCCCATACTGGCGGCTTACCATCCGGATACTGAACCTTGTTTGTAAAAACTTCGCTTTCAATAAATTTTTCCCCATGGCAACAAGGGCACTGCTTTTTACTCGCTGCGCTGCGGGCATAATCCTCAAAAGCATACGAAGCCATAATGCGCATCACTGCCGGTTTTATTTCTGCCGGAAGTTTTCTTAACGCCGCCACGCGATCGCACTGACTTAATGCATAATCTGCCAGTAATTCTGTTGCCCGCGCCCTGTCGTTCATACTAATGCCCATTTTCCCCAGGAACGCAGAAAATCCCATCTCAGCCCGGTTCTGTGTCATGCCCTGTGCAGCCATCACATCAGTGATACTCAGTGCATCTTTTGATGTCGAGGCGGATGCATCAGTCAGGCCTGGCGATTTCGGGGAATAGTATTTCGGTAAATCTTCCAGCTTCATTTTTTGACCTGCCCGTCATGCATTATTTCGTAAATCTTCACGCCCAACCGACCACCAGGAACGACCTGACCGCGCACAATATTAATTTCATCAAACTGCTCGTCATCGATAAGCAGTCCCGCATGCGTCAGCGCATCCAGTGGTGCTTTCAGAATATTGTCCAGGTCACGACGGCGCTTATCTGGTGGCTCTGCAGTAATTTTTATTGCCAGCCTTCCGGACAGGTTTGATTTCAGCCGCTGCTGGCGAACAATAAGCGCCACATCACGGCGATAACGCTCACCGGCTTTTGATACAAAATATGTGCTGCCACGACGACGCCAGTAGGTGTTCACCGTCGGCGGATAAGGCAAAACAAACTCTATACGCATCAGTAACCTCTTTTACCCGAGCACACCGGTTGCAAAGGCGTGATCAAGAAAACGAAAAATTAAATCAATCTGGGAACCATGCTTTTCTTCAAATGCCAGCGGATCAGCATGAAGTTCGTTGTGATGCTCCCGGCACAGCGGTAGCGTAAAAATATCGTGGGCCTTTGTTCCCATCCCTCCCTGACCGTGACCAATCAGGTGATGGGGATCGTCGGCTGGCTTACCACAACACGCACACGGCTGTGTCTTCACCCAGCGTGTGTATTTCTCATTTACCCAGCGGCGACGTTTAGGCCGCTTCATGAAAGATTCAGGAGACTCCGGATCAACAGCAATGCTGACCACCGCCTTTTCCTGCGGTGAGTTCTGTTGCTGGTGGACGTGAGGCGATAGCACAATATTTTTTGTGCGCTGCTTCAGTATGCTGGTGGCTGTCTGCTCTCCCGGTATGATGTCGCTTTCGCGGTACACCGAGCGAATTTTTTCCGCACGTAACCCCAGAGAACGACGTAATACTACCTCCGGTAGTGCGTCCGCCACCTGATTGCAGACAGCCCACCAGGATAATTCAGCCAGCGATAATTCCCGCTCCTGCGCACCGCTTATTGCGTGACGGATGACGTCAATCATCCATGCTGTCAGGTTTTGTTGAGCAAGTTGCTCAAGTGATTCTGAGGTCTGGTCACGCAGCTGGTTGTCGCAGTGCCAGCACAACACCATCGCGCCGGTACCGTAACGATGTATGACGGTTTCACTGTGATGGTAGTCACCATGAGGCCACTGGCAGGATTTAACATGACGCAGGAGCCAGTCAGACAGTGCACCAGCGCCGCCGGCAGCACGAATCACCCGTTCGTCGCTGAAAAATGGCAGCAATGATTTATCTTCCGCCAGCGGCTGGCGAACGGCAGGAACAACTCCGGACGGCAGACCGCGCATGCTTTTCGGTTCCGGCTCCACCAGCACTCGAGGGTTATGAAATACCTGCATGGATTCAAAGCCCGGCTTTAGCACCACCAGCCCAAGTTCCGGTACCAGTACAGGTCGAAGCAATACCCGCACGTTACCTCCAGATGCGTTGCTGGAATGTGCGGGACGGACGCGGTGGGCGTTCGGAGTAAGGGAGCCTGACGTAGATTATCCAGTGACGATAATCGAGGCTGAGGGCTTTCTTAAACTCATACCCACGTCTGCGGTAGTTATGAATCAGCCATTCGGCCTGTTCTTCAGTGCAGGGGTCATGCTGGTACCAGTCATATTTGAATGCGTGAGAGCGCCGCCCGTGCCTGCTGGCAAAGACGGCTGAATTATCAGAATTGTTAATTTTCTTGTAATGCACCACTACTGTCCTCGTAATGGTGCGACAGACGCCAGTTGTTCAGGCTGGCTTTGACTACGGCATTATAATCTAGTCTTTCTTAATGCTGAAGTGACTGACCGAATCCGCATGCGATTCTTTGGTGATCAGAATAACATCGGATGGCAATGGCATTACGATAAATTCACCATTCTCAAGAACAATTACTTCATAATTACCAGGTACAGAAAGCGCAGCAATTAATTCCTTATCGTTCATAACCAAAATCCCGTGAACTTTAAACACCTCCCCTTAAGGGGTCCATCCCTCTTCTCCCTGCGCGCTACTCAAGAGCCTCGATTCTAGCCGCGAAGACATGCCAATCAACAGCAATAAGCCACCTGAATAACAGAATCAGCCAATCACATCAGTACAACCAGATGCATCATACTCACCGAAAATAAACAACAAAAAACCCGCCGAAGCGGGTTTTCATTGGAAGCACCTTTAGTTTTGCTGTTCTATTTTAAGCTTGATAGTTTCATACAAAACAATAGTTGCGCCTGTTTTACATAATTCCCGGCTGTCATACGCGCGAGACCAATAACACAACCAGTTCTCGAGATCTTCTCGAGTATAGGTTTTGCAGGCCAGTCCCTCTGCCATTTCAACGATTTCATCGCCTGGTGCTGTTAACTCATAGCCATTCAACAACAAGAAGACGTAACCAGCCATCATAGCTGTTCGTTTGTTCGCATTAGCAAACGGATGATTCTGAATCAGACTTTCAATCAATACCGATGCCAGTACAAACATGTCATTAGTCTGTTCATACCATCGAACCATGCTGGGACGGGCCTGAGAAGAACTTAAATTATCAACACTCAGCACACCTACAGGTTCATCTGGTGTTTGAAGCTCAATTAAAAGGCGATTGATTTCAGTAAGATCATCAACCGAAAGATAGTGCACTCCTTCAACAATCTCAGCCATAGAGCACAATACCCATTATTACACTTTTGAAAGTTCTTCCATTGCCTTCTCGTAACGAGAAAAACCGAAATCGAAAGCATTTTTCACCTGCTCACGATGTGTGCAATTTTCATCAATAGCCGGGCGCGGAGCTGCCACAACGCTTTTATCGCGAGGGGGAATACTCAATCGCGGGTGTTTTTTTAGTGCGTAGCTCATTGGGTGTACCCTTACTTCTCCGTCCTGTTCTTTAACAAAAAATCAAGTCAATACAAAATTAGTCAGGCTAATGTTGTTAGCATAGCCTAATACCAATCGTATTCACAACCACAGTACGTGAAAAAAACCGCCGAAGCGGGTTAAGTGCGGGTGCGTTGAGGATGCCGACACATCAGAGGTGGCGGGAGATTACTCTCCCGCCTGGTCACTCTTACTTCTCAGATTCGTAGTCCACGAAGACAACAACCTCCGTCTGGCCGGTTCGGATTCGTACCTCGCAGAGGTCTTTCCTCGTTACCAGTGCCGTCACTATGACGGTTAAACAGATGACGATCAGGGCGATTAACATCGCCTTTTGCTGCTTCATAGCCTGCTTCTCCTTGACCTTTCGGTCCGTAAGAGGCTAACCTATGTTTGTGTGGCATAGATTGGGCCTCAGATTAATGTTAAGCGTCCTGCAAGACGCGTAATGTTAACTGGGGCTTTTCTCTGTCTGCCTTACAGTGGCATGCCCGAGGCAGACAGCCTCAAGCACCCGCAGCAATCTTACCGACACCGATAAGAAAACGCTATTTTTTATTGCCAGCACCATCTATCCAGGCTAATTTATCTGCGTCAGAACGGCGCAATGCGCTCGCCTGAGATACGTTTACTTGCCATGGTAACAACAGGTAACGGCAATTGTTGTTTCTGTTTTGTTTCCTTCAAAAACCCCGGACCATCAATCCGGGGTTTTTGTTTGTTATCCCCAGCGGCAAATCGAATACACCACCAGCGCCACCGCCATTGCAATTCCTACCGTTGTGAACGCTTCAGACCAGGTCATCGCAAAACATCCTCTGCACTTATCAGTTCGTTCCGCTTCAGGTAGTCCATCGCCTTATCCGGCAATTTACAGTCCGGCTTCACTTTCTTCAGTTGACTGACCAATTGCTTAACCAGCATGGTTAATTCGTCAGTCTGTTTGCCTGGTACTGGTGGATTGTCGGTTGTACCATGACTGGCAGTACAGTTGGCACTTCCTCCCTTCTCCTCCCGCAGCGGTTCAGGCAACGCATCCAGTGAAGCTTTCACAAACCACGCTGCCTGTACTATAACGCCATGAATCCAGCGCAAATCAGTATCGCGATCGTTCTTTTTCATCTTTTCACCACTTAAAGCCTGGCTTATGTGGCTGCGAACCAGGTCTTCATGTAACTCCTTCGCATCCTCAATGGTGAAACCACCAGGCAGGCGAGCCGGAGTTACCGGAGAGTTGCCAGCCTTACGCATGGCCATTTCCACGATTTCAACCATATCTCCTGGTGGAATTTTACAAAGTTGCCCAATACATTTCTGCTGCCTGGCATATTCGAGAATGTGTTCCAGTTTGGTTCGATTAATCATTATTTATCTCCCTTAAGCATGGCGGCGCGGCAGGCGTTCCAGCCATCAACATAATCAAACGTATTGCTATCGTCTGGCTCGATTTCAGCCGGCACTATCAGCGCAGGCTGGACGGCAACATTGGCAAAGGCTGCGCGCAACCCGGTTTTAATTTCTTCGATTTCATCAGAGCCAAGCGATGAGTCAGAAAGCGCATGGTGAAATGCGTAAGCCATGTCGTCGTTGATTTCTACAGGCACACTATCAGCCTTGCGGCGCTCCTGTAGCTCGCGCAGAGCCGCTGCAACATAATGACTATTGTGCTGGTCAGCCCACAGAATGAGCCGAATCAACGTTGCATTTGAAACGTATTCGTCTGTTAGTTTGCTATTGGTAAAAGTGGTCATGCCGTAGCCCCTTCTTGATATTTTTCAAACCAGAACACAACCGGGTCAGATTTCATTTCAACCAATCCCATACGAACCAGCGCTTTGCCTTTCCCGGACGCAAGGAATTCACGACGACCATCACTGATAATTCGCCGATAATCTTCCAGGCTACTGCAATGCTTGTGCAGATTGCATGGGTGGCATGCCGGAACCATGTTGGATATATCGTCACGTTCCTGGTGAAGCATATTTCCAGCAAAACGAATGACCGGTTTTACATGGTCTACATGCCACTTTTCGCCAAGTTCGCAGCCACAATAAGCACAGCGACCGCCGAACTTCATGCGCAGCTCTGCACGTTGTTTTTTCGTCAGTGCCATTTCAGTTTTCCTTATATGGATTAATTTTATTGTGCAGTGTATTGAACGACGCCCATACCACGTCGTTATATAATTCAATAACTGGCTCAATTATTTTCCCGATTGCCCAGACAAAAATTAGCGGGGATATCGGTGTCATCAACACGATAAACAGAATGAGAAACAAAAATTCTGTCGCTCTACTTTTTCGCGGATATTCTTTTCTGAATAATGTAGACACATCACTCTCCTTTGTTGCCAATGTTTACAGCCTGGCAAGCCTCTTTGAGCACCCAGTCAACAGCGTCTTTCCATGCTCCGGTTTCAGCTGGCGGATTCTCACACTTTACCTGTTCATAAAAGCGTACCGCTTTAACAAGCCCTTCAGGCACTACCGGCGCTGGCGGGGCGGTGTAAAGGTCGTGGCTTCCATCAGGCAGTGAGTGACCTACATACTCACCGAATCCATCAACACACATGCCCCCATCTTCAATAATGCATGACGCCACCGGCTCTGATTCCAGCGATGCCAGTGCAATTTTGAATAACTCACCCTCTATCCGTGCCATCCCTGAATGGGGGTGACATTTCGTAATCGCTATTTTTAATTTGGCCTCTTCGATTAATTGCTCTTTGGTTAATTCAGCCATTTTTCATTACCGCCCTTTCGGGCGGCCTCCTGATGTTCTGAGGGTGCAGGAATCCCTCCGGTTAAGGATTAAATTGTATTTACAGCGCTAAATTTATTCAGTTCTGGATTTTGTCGCCCTGCGTATCCGCGCTTTCGCGTTACGCTCAATCTGAATTAACTTTTCTATATTTTTCCGTCTTTCCTGTTCCTCCTGGCGCAATAGCCTTACATCATCTGCCAGTCTGGTTTCTCTTTTCGCCACAGAGAGCATCCAGTCAAACGGCTCCACAACTGCACCGCAGATTTTACAGCGGACCTGACGCTCTTTTTCGTCAACCCGGACAGAAGCGTGATGGCAGTATGGTCTTTCCGATGGCTCATAAAGAAAATTAACCTGATCACGTGGGTCATCCTCCTTTACCGGAAATAAAACAATATTACTTAACTCATCTTCTGGTTTTATTTGCATGCTCCTCTCCTTTGATGCGAATGCCAGCGGCGCGTGGCACATTAACTTCCACGATGCACACAGTTGGTTTGTACATCTCAATCGCTGTCAGCCAGTCAGCTCCTGTCATGCGCTTTTCCGCATCGCCATTAGTCCATAGAACCGGCACACCAATAGCTTTCATCGCAATTTCTATTTCCCCGGCAATGGCGCTTTTCCCGCAACCAGTAAAACCAGATACAACGACAAGAACTTCGCCTTTGGCTGGTTTTATTTCCCGTGCTTCCAGTTCTGCTATGCGCTTACTTCCATCCGCGATTACTCCCTCGTAATACTCACGCTGCTCGTTGAGTTTTGATTTTTCTGCTTCAAGCTCAACACGCAGCTTCCCTACCGTTAGCGCAATTTCCTCGTTCTCCTGATCGCGGCGTTTTATGTATTGCTGGTTTCTTTCCCGTTCATCCAGCAGTGCCAGCACAACCTGAGGTGTGACCTTCATACGAAATGCCAGCAATTTTTGTGGTGTGGCTGCTATTTTTATTGCTTCTGCCGCCTCACGCAGTGCCTGATAGTTAATCTCGCTCACTGGTTGCCTCCTGAAATACAACCTCATGCCCCAGTTTCGCCGCCAGCGCCAGTTCTGCCTTAGCGTCTGCCGACCGATGCCAGCCTTTCAGCATGTAAATCGTATCCACACAGCGGAGCATCGCCGTACAAATATCCATGTACTGCGCCTGTGTCAGCCCACCAGGAAGCACTGCCGGATTCAACACCGTGCACCCTTTCTGTTTCAGCTTCTCTTCCGCCTCGTGAAATGCCTCACGGTTGAAATTTTTATACCCGGTCATCGGCCCTGCGATATAAACCCTCATATCGTTGCTCCGTTATTACCCCTGTAAAACATCAAAACTCGCTGCATAACTTCACTTCTCCGGCACTCGCGACAGATTATGTTCTGACGCCTGTCGTAGCGGCGTATTTCTCCGTCTGGTAACGACCAGATAAGGTCCGGATCAACCACAGATGTTTTCTTCAGCTTTGCTCTCGAGAGTTTTTTGCGGGCGTTTTGCCAGTCCTTACGAGCCTGTTCAGACGGGAATAACCCGTAACCAGAGTTGTATACATCGCCACTGGCAACCAGCTCTCTTGCGAGAACGCTCATCAGATATCTTGTCGCACCTGTCTTGGCTTCCAGTTGCCGTAACGTCTCGCGCCCACTCTGGCGTACAAGTTCAACAACCTGCCCTTTAATTTTTTCTCGCTCTTCCTGTGTAAAAACTTTTGCCACAACTCCTCCTGAAAATTATCTCATGACCTGAAATAAACACTCACCCCCTGAACCCAGGCGGAATTTCGGTGTCCGGTTCAGAAATGTGATTCACACAACGCTGTACAGGCGAACGCCCCAGGCGGATGACCAGTTCGTCCCATTTTTCGCGAAGCTTTGACGGGCTCATGACGTTTTTTACCCAGAATGGATCCCGCTGTACCCGACCAAACATTTCGCAAATTTGTCTGTGAGTTCTGCCATCAAGCATCCGCATTGTGCGCACGTCATTGGCCCATGCAGTCCAGTTGGGTTCTTTCGGTCGCGTGATCTCACCATCATCGCTGGCAGCCTGTTCGTAAAGACTCACGATTCGTCCCCAGATCCACTGCGCACACGCTAAATCCTCCTGGTTGCCCCACTGGCGTTTTTTCGCACTGAACACAACCGCGTCAGGGTGTCGGGTTAAAAAATCCTGTTCAGCCGCCTGCAGGTCCGGTTGCGAAGCTTCCGGACAAGAAGATCTTTTATCTGACGGATCAGGTTTTAATACTGACGGATCGGGGCCAACCATCGCCCCCCTAACCGGCTGTTTTTTATCAACGGTTGATCCATCAAAATTTGACGGGTCAACCGTTGAGGGGTCAATATTTGACGGGTCATTTTTTACCGGGTTAATTTTTCTTTTCGGTTTATATGCCTCACGCGCCGCCGCTGCTGCTGCTTCGAGTTTTTCCACATTAAGACGGTAGATATTGCTTTCATTACGCCCACCGACCTTACGTTCCTCCTTCGTCAGCCAGCCGTTCTTTTCCAGTTCCGCTATCGCCGCTTTAACCGTTGATTCACTCTTTGCCCCAATCTGACGACGAATAGTCTCCACTGCAGGCCATGACACACCTTCGTCATTGCTGTAGTCTGCAAGGCGAGCCATTACTGCCACCCGGGATAAGATCATGCCGGTGAAGGCACACCCTTCCCAGACAAGACCATGAAGCTTGCTGCTCATAAAAAACTCCGAACACCGTGCTTTTAGTGCATCACCACAGCATTTCCCGCCGGACCACCACGATTCATCTGGTTGAAACCAGCGATCGCCACTGCGACAAAATCATCAGCATCTCTCACCAGCCGTTCCCGCGTCTCCACCAGCTCTCGAAACCAGGCTGAACTGTGGCTGCGCATTCGGGCCACCAGCAGAGGCGGCATTGCTTTTTCGATCGCTGGTAACAACGCCTGAATTTTTTTAACCGCATCAGGAGTGTCTTTCTCTACCCAGCGGAAAATTTTCTGGGTATTGCGAGCCAGGGCTTCCGGATGGCTGTCGTCATATAATTCCGGGAACGTCATACCCAGCTCAAAATAAGCCCGGGTTATTTCAGCTGCCGGAACTTTTTCACCGTCCGGATGCGCCCAGGTATTCATCGCCATGCGGATGTGTTCATGCTTGATTTTCATGAATCAACCCTATTTTTTTGGATCTGATAACATCTTCTGGAATCCCGCTAATCGGAGTGGGATGCAGATCGGGACGGAGATCATGCGGTGTAACAACCCACCCCCCCAATTCACAAAGCCTGATAACCCTTTCGCCGGGTACCCTGTTTCGGATAATCCAGTTGAAGATGGATTGAGGCGATCTAAAACCAAACATGCGGCTTACAGCTGTAGGGGATCCAATTGCCGTAACCGCCTTTTCTGTGATGTTTTTATGCGTCGTACTCATCGTTAACCTCGTTTCAAGAATGACGCCATAATACTACGAAAAGTAGAAATTGCAACTACACAAAATAGAAATGACGAAACACGGTAACTGCTTTAACCTTCCACATATGATAGAAAGCACACATAAACATCACGCATTCGCGACAAGGCTTAAGTCTGAGATGGACAAAAAAAATGTATCCATCAGGGATTTAAGCCTGTCCACGGGTGTTACATACGAAATGGCGCGGCGCTATACCCTGGGCACCGCTAAACCGCGAGACGAAAAACTTGAGCGAATAGCGGAGTTCCTGGGGGTCGAGCCCGCATGGCTGGAATATGGTCAACTGGTGGAAAAAGGAAGTGAACCGACAGGGGGAGCATTTACAACACAAGAATCCGACACCAGCTGTAGTGGTGAGTTCGCCGAGTTGAGTGAGGATGAAAAACGACTGATACGAACGTATCGAGAGTTCCCCCCCGTTGAAGCCAAGAACATGCTCCTAGCTTTTGAGATGAGACTCAAGAAGCTTTACGATTTCTACAAGGAATACGCCTGCCCCCCTCCTTCCGAGTGATTTTTTATCCATTAACAAACCCGGCATTGCCGGTTTTTTTTGCCTTAAAAAACAACTTTATATAGAAAACGATACAATAAATTCTACTTTTTGTGTTGACTTATCTACTTTGAATAGTATCATTCAACCATCAAAGCACAACGGTGCGACAGGTCTTAGTTCCGCTACCCCGGCGTTAAGGGGAAATGAGGTCAGCATGGATACTATCTATCTTGACAACAACGAGTCTCTGGTGTACGGCGTGTTTCCAAACCAGGACGGCACGTTCACCGCTATGACGTATACCAAAAGCAAAACGTTTAAAACCGAATCTGGCGCGCGTCGCTGGTTGGCCAGAAACACTGACTGATGAGGTTGACGATGGAATTTGAAGATTTACCAATATCAATACAGGAAATGGCCGCTGATGTGATTCGCTCGCAACTGGCGCAGAACCCAATGATATTAGTAGATAAAGTGTTCATCAGAAATTTATCAAATAATGTCCGCAATTCTTTTGTCGGTCTGTATTCTTACTCGTTCCCGAACAATGACTACAAAGAGAATTCGGCAAAGAAAATTGCAGAAACGACAGCGCAAAACATCAATACGAAACCAACGGAAGAAGAAATTGATCAGTTTGCTCATGATGCTGGTTTAAAAAACAAGGAAGAAAAATCGCCATATGCGGGAAACATGTTTGTTTATGACAACCTTATCCGAATCCGTGGCGAAATTCCGACTGAATACCTGGCAAAAATTCACCAGGCATTACTTAAAAATCTGGAAACGGAAGTATTTGATGGCAACACCAACGGCTCCTTCGTGGTGTCAGCTCTCGCAAAAGAGTGGGATAAAGATAATCGCTGGAATGTTGCTACATGGTTATTCAGCAACAAAGCTTCCGCCCTGGAAGCTGCGGCGTGTATTTGCGACCTGCTAAGGACAGACCGCAAATACAACCTGGATGTGTATAGCTATATTTATGCTGAACACTATCCGCTATGGATTAACTGGTAATTACAAAGCTGTACCAGCAGGGCCACGACGACCAGCACCACGATTGTAATCAATGATGCCATTATAAAGCGCATTATTTAATTTATCGTCGAATGCCGATTCTGTGAGTCCTAGCTCTGAATGAGTTTTTAATAACCCTGATTGCCTGAGTTGATTAACCAGGCATTCAATCTGTTTTTCAATAAGCGGATGTATTGGCTTGTTTGGCATTTTATCCTCCATTGAGGTTACTGGTTGAGAATGGAGACCACACGTGACAGCGTGTTGTCGTGCGCCGGACACGGATAAGAATCCGGCACTGGCAGTTTACTGAAAGGATATATCCCTGAAAACTCAGGGCATAACGCGAAAGCGCACGGCGGAGGTGTCTTTTCCTTAGAGGGCTTGTCGTTAGATTTCTTCGATTGTGCGCTTCCGGTTGTGGCAATCCGCGAAATGGCGCGGCGGTAAGTATGGCTGGGGTTTCCTCCATTGCTCCAGAAAATGCACCAGGTTGTCAGGCTGACCATACGCTTAAGTGACAACCCCGCTGCAACAACCCATGTTGATTACCTTTTGGCGGCATCAGTTTCATTGCTGGCTGATGTCCGCCCTTTTTAAAGTGAATTTTGTGATGCGGTGAATGCGGCTCAGCGCACGCGGAACAGTTAAAAAGCGATTAGTTCCCCCGTATCGGGTGTTTATGGGTTTCCCTGTATCCGGCGTTAATTGTTAACTGGTTAACGTCACCTGGAGGCACCAGGCACCGCATCACAAAATTTATTGTTGAGGACGCGATAATGGAAACGTTATTACCAAACGTTAATACGTCTGAAGGTTGTTTTGAAATTGGTGTCAAAATCAGTAACCCTGCATTTACTGAAGATGCCATTAATAAGAGAAAACACGAACGGGAGTTATTAAATCAAATATGCATTGTTTCAATGCTGGCCCGTTTACGTCTGATGCAAAAAGGATACTGGCAATGAATACAGCATACGCACTCGTTCTGACAGTTTTTCTTAATACAGGCGAACCACTTGATCTTATTGTTGATATACGTGACTCAATGGAAGAATGCATGGCTGCCGCAGATGAACAGAAAATTCCCGGTAACTGTTATCCGGTCGATAAAGTTATTCGCATGGATAATAACGAAGTCCCGGCAGGACTTAAAACAGCACCGTAATTAATATCCGATTTCATTTTTATATGTCAGAAATGGCAGGGATTTGCTCACACTAAAAATAGTTACGAGGTTTATCAATGAGCGCTGATAAAGAAGAAATTGCACTATATTACGAAGCAAAAAATGACAAAGTCAGAAAACGCCTTGGGATTAAAGGCGGTTTTTACTGGCGCACAGCAAAAAAATTATCGGTTGCAATATCACGCGGTGTTGTCGCAATGGACGATGCTGGATTTGACGAAGAGGATTTTAAAAAACCTGTTCGCGTCCATTTACCCGTTGTGAATGACCTTCCTCCGGAAGGCGTGTTTGATACCAAATTCTGCAACCGATACGAAAAAGGCGGGGAAGATGGTATCACAATGGTACTTATCGCGCCCTCGCCCTCTGTTCAGGATAAACCAGCCAGCACTGACAATACCAACGTCAACGGCGAAGACATGGCTGAGATTGAGGAGAACATGCTCCTGCCGGTTTCCGGTCAGGAACTGCCCATTCGCTGGCTTGCTCAACGCGGCAGCGAAAAACCGGTAACGCACGTTTCACGCGACGAACTCCAGGCATTACACATTGCACGGGCTGAAGAACTACCGGCTGTTACTGCCCTCGCTATTTCGCATAAAACCAGTCTGCTCGATCCACTGGAAATTCGCGATCTCCACAAACTGGTGCGTGATACTGACAAAGTTTTCCCTAATCCTGGCAATTCAGGCCTGGGGCTAATGACTGCTTTTTTCGAAGCATATCTGGACGCTGACTACACCGATCGCGGTCTGCTGACAAAAGAGTGGATGAGAGGAAATCGTGTTTCACGCATCACCCGCACGGCTTCCGGTGCTAATGCCGGTGGAGGGAACAAAACCGATCGCAATCCGAATTTAGTACACACCTTCGATACGCTGGATGTGGAGATAGCAGCGGCCACACTTCCGATGGATTTTAATATTTATGAAATTCCGGGCAGCGTTTATCGTCGCGCAAAAGAAGTCGTCCGGAAGAAAGAAAGTCCGTTCAAAGAATGGTCCGCAGCACTTCGCGCAATCCCGGGTATCCTGGATTACTCCCGCGCCGCTATTTTTGCACTTATCCGGAGCGCACACCCTGAGTTTTATCATTACCCGGGACGCCTTCAGGGGTATATCAACGCCTATTTAACGGAGACTGATCACGAGAACCCTACCGAGGAAACTCTCGCTGCTGCACGACATACACCGGAAAAAGATATCCTGGAAGAAGTTAACCGCGAACTGGCTGCTAAACGCGAAACAGAAGAAGAAAAAAATAATGAGGAAAAATCACAACCGTCTGACGCAATGGCAGATGAACAGGCAACGGCTGAAACAATGGAGCCGGATACAACTGAACATCGCCAGGACACGCAATCGCTGGATACTCAGGCACAGATAGATCCGGCTAATCAGGTAAAAGTTACCGCTGACGAAGTAAACAAAATTATGCAGGCATCCAATATCAGCCAGCCTGACGCCAATAAGTTGCTTGCGGCCTCTCGCGGAGAATTTGTTGCAGGGATTAGCGACCCGAATGATCCGAAATGGGTGAAGGGGATTGAAACCCGCGATTCTGTAAACCAGAACCAGCAAGAATCGGAACAGAACGACCAGAAAGCGGAACAAAACAGCCGAAATGCGCAACAAAACGAGCCAGAAACGAAACAATCCGAGCCAGTAGCGCAACAGGAACTGGAAAAAGTCTGCACCGCCTGCGGTCAGAGCGGTGGCGGCAACTGCCCTGATTGTGGCGCGGTGATGGGCGACGCAACATACCAGGAAACATTCGATGAAGAGAATCAGGTTGAAGTTCAGGAAAATGATCCGAAGGAAATGGAAGACGCTGAACATCCACACAAGGAGAACCCTGGCAGCAATCAGCATCACGATAGCGATAATAAAACTGGCGAGGCGACAAATCACTCAGTTAAGGTGAACGGTCATCATGAAAGCACATCCACCAGCAGGGTGTGGCACCACTTGATGATCGTCCTTAAAACTATGGGCACAAGTCCCGATGCCCCGATTATCTCAATAGGTGCAATATTTTACGATCCGCAAACCGGAGATATGGGGCCGGAATTTAGCAAGACCATCGATCTGGAAACTGCTGGCGGAGTCATCGACCGGGGCGCAATAAAGTACTGGTGTAAACAATCACGCGAAGCGCAATCTGCCATTATGACCGATGAAATCCCGTTAGATGATGCACTGCTGCAATTGCGGGAATTTATCGACGAAAACTCCGGTGAATTTTTTGTTCAGATCTGGGGGAAGGAAGCCAACTTCAACAACGTGATTTTACGCCGTTCATACGAACGGCAGGGGATCCCCTGCCCGTGGAGCTACTACAACGATCGCGATGTACGCACAATCGTTGAGCTGGGGAAAGCCATAGACTTCGATGCCAGAACGGCTATTCCATTCGAAGGTGAGCGCCATAATGCACTTGATGACGCCCGTTACCAGGCAAAATACGTTTCAGCTATCTGGCAAAAACTGATCCCGAGTCAGGCTGATTTTTAATGTTCAACCGTCGCCAGTTGTCGTTGGTATTCTGCAACTGGCGCGTTCCGGAGTGATAGCCATGAGCGAACAGTACCTGATAACGCTCGACGAGTGGAAACCTAAACGGTTCAGCCTCCCAATAACAAACACTACCTTGGTGAAATACGGAAAACTTGGATACATCGTTCCGAGACCACAAAAAATTCGTGGGCGTTGGCTGATAGATCGCCGGGCAGTATTTGTTGGACCAAGTGAAACGGGAATTGCGCCGGAAATTCATACTGGCGATGATGATGCACTGAAGGAGATTTTAACTCATGTCACCGAGGCCACGAAAAAACAGCACTGACGTAGCCGGTCTTTACGAAAAGTTTGATCGCAGAACTGGCAGGGTTTACTACCAGTATAAAAACCCTGTGACTGGAAAATTTCACGGACTCGGAACAGATAAAGGTAAAGCAGAAAAAATTGCTTCCACAGCCAATCAGCGAATAGCAGCAGCAGAAGCTGAATATTTCATGCGCAAAATTGATGAAAGCCCGTCAGCAACAAAACGTCGGGGTATCAGATTAAAGGCATGGGTTGATCGATATCTGAAAATACAGGACACGCGACTGAAAAATGGAGATATTGCAGCTACAACTCACAAAGAAAAAGCCCGAATGGCTGCATACCTGGTTTCCCGTCTGGGAAACTACCCATTGAAAGAACTGGAAGTAAGAGACTTTGCATTAATACTGGATGAGTGGCTGGATAAAGACATGGTCAGCACAGCGAGAGTAAATCGTGGATTATGGGTTGATATTTATAAAGAAGCACAGCATGCAGGGGAAGTTCCTCCTGGATGGAATCCTCCGGAGGCTACCCGTAAACCGATCCCTAAAGTAACTAGAGCCAGGCTCACCCTGGAAGACTGGCAAAAAATTTACAACGCAACGCCTGAAAAACACTTTATCCGTAACGCAATGCTTCTTGCGATTGTTACTGGTCAGCGCCGTGATGACATTTGCCACATGCGTTTTTCAGATGTGTGGAACGAACACTTGCATATCACCCAGGGAAAAACCGGAATGCGTCTGGCGTTACCGCTTACACTACGCTGTGATGCCATTGGGATAACGTTAAAAGAAGTTATTGATGGGTGCCGAGACAGAATATTAAGTCCATATCTAATCCATAGTCGGCACCAGAAACAACCAAAGCCGATGAGTAAAGACAACCTGAGCGACTACTTTGCCAAAGCACGGGATCTGGCTGGGATAACTCCACCAGCAGGAAAAACTCCGCCAACATTTCATGAACAACGCTCCCTGTCAGAACGACTGTACCGCGCGCAGGGTATTGATACAAAAACATTACTGGGACATAAAGTCCAGGCAACCACCGATCGTTATAACGATACTCGTGGTCAGGAATGGGTTAAATTGGTTGTTTGACGAAATAAATACAGCTGAAAAATGTTGATATTGCTTTGCTAGTGTAAAAACCCCGGCATCAACCGGGGTTCGGAGACTAATCTTGATCAGGTTCCTGCTTAGAATAATGTTTTCCAACAATAAATGCCGTAACCAATGCAACAAGATCTATTGAAACGAGAGTTCCGGCAAGAACTGTCTCCCCCATGACGCCAAAGACAGTGGCAGCTAAGATGATCAATATTGCCAACCAAAAAGCCTTTGTTTGACCATCTCTGGCAATATCAATGCTATCAGCCACTGTTTTATGGCGATGAGCCTGCTCTTTTTCGGTCAACTCAACAAGTCGATTTGCAAGCCCAGGCACCAGTTGATCATACTTTTTAAGCATTGAAGGTGGCGGAACAGGCCCCTGAAAATGCTGGCAAACAATAGCCCGCACCTGCGGACTATCCAAAACCCTGTTTAAGACCTCTGGATTTTCGATTACTCGAGAAACCAGTTCATTATCCTTTTGTTCTTCACAAGTGAGTTTGGTGTTCTCACTTTCTTTTTGATCTGGCATTGTTCAGCTTTTCAACGTTAACGGATACCATTGCTTTTTGGAAATCGCCTCTGATAGCCGCAGCATCCTGACGCAAAGCGGAAACTGGATTCGCTGGCATACCATTTGCTGAAACGACCGTCGGGCTCAGGGCTATAACCGAGCCAATGGCTTGTAACAAAGCCACACTTTTACGCTTCATAGTCACTCCTGAGTTCAATGGGATTCAAAACGGATTCAAAGTGAATCTTGATAGCTAATTCTAATACCACATTATGTGGTTTTTCAACACGAAGAAATCACATCAAAAATCTCATTCGGAAAGCGATATGGGTAAACAAACTGGAATACTTTTCTGTCCTAGTAAGCTCACCCATGTATAAAAATGCTGTAAAATGCGTGGTCCTGTTTTGGGGAAAAGTTTTGGAGAGATTTTGGAGAAAGGAAAAAATTGAATAAATTCAAAATCCTGAAAGTGTCCCGCCTTATGAATAAGAAGGTGGAACTCGAATGATCGGTCGACTGCTTCGCGGCGGTTTTATGACCGCTATCTACGCGTACCTGTATATCCCAATCATTATTTTGATTGTGAACTCCTTTAACAGCTCGCGCTTTGGCATCAACTGGCAAGGTTTTACCACCAAATGGTATAGCCTGCTGATGAACAACGACAGCCTGTTACAGGCAGCGCAGCATTCACTAACAATGGCGGTGTTTTCGGCGACGTTTGCTACGCTTATCGGTTCACTGACGGCAGTTGCGCTGTACCGTTATCGCTTTCGTGGTAAGCCGTTCGTTAGCGGAATGCTGTTTGTGGTGATGATGTCACCAGATATCGTGATGGCGATTTCGCTGCTGGTGCTGTTTATGCTGCTGGGTATTCAGCTTGGCTTCTGGTCGCTGCTGTTCTCGCATATCACCTTCTGCCTGCCATTTGTGGTAGTGACAGTGTATTCGCGCCTGAAAGGTTTTGACGTGCGAATGCTGGAAGCGGCGAAAGATCTCGGTGCCAGCGAATTTACCATTCTGCGAAAAATCATTCTGCCACTGGCAATGCCAGCGGTAGCGGCGGGCTGGGTGTTAAGCTTTACCCTGTCGATGGACGATGTGGTAGTTTCTTCGTTTGTCACCGGGCCGAGTTATGAAATTCTGCCGTTAAAAATTTATTCGATGGTCAAAGTCGGCGTATCGCCGGAAGTTAACGCGCTGGCAACCATATTACTGGTGCTGTCGCTGGTGATGGTAATTGCCAGCCAGCTTATTGCTCGTGATAAAACGAAAGGTAACACAGGGGACGTTAAATGAAAAAATGGTCACGCCACCTGCTCGCGGCGGGTGCTCTGGCACTGGGCATGAGCGCCGCTCACGCCGATGACAACAACACGCTGTATTTCTACAACTGGACCGAGTACGTGCCGCCAGGACTGCTTGAACAGTTCACCAAAGAAACCGGTATTAAGGTTATCTATTCGACTTACGAGTCGAACGAAACCATGTACGCGAAGCTGAAAACGTACAAAGACGGTGCCTATGACCTGGTGGTTCCTTCAACCTATTACGTCGATAAAATGCGTAAAGAAGGGATGATCCAGAAGATCGACAAGTCGAAGTTAAGCAATTTCAGCAACCTCGATCCAGACATGCTCAACAAGCCGTTTGACCCGAATAACGACTACTCCATTCCGTATATCTGGGGTGCGACGGCGATTGGCGTTAACGGTGATGCGGTGGATCCGAAATCTGTCACCAGCTGGGCCGATCTGTGGAAACCTGAGTACAAAGGCAGCCTGCTGCTGACCGACGATGCCCGTGAAGTGTTCCAGATGGCGCTGCGCAAACTGGGCTACTCCGGTAACACTACCGATCCGAAAGAGATTGAAGCTGCATATAACGAGCTGAAAAAACTGATGCCAAACGTCGCAGCGTTTAACTCCGATAACCCGGCTAACCCGTACATGGAAGGCGAAGTTAACCTCGGCATGATCTGGAACGGTTCTGCTTTCGTTGCACGGCAGGCGGGTACGCCAATTGACGTGGTGTGGCCGAAAGAAGGCGGCATTTTCTGGATGGACAGCCTGGCGATCCCGGCAAATGCCAAAAACAAAGAAGGTGCGCTGAAATTGATCAACTTCCTGCTGCGCCCGGATGTGGCAAAACAGGTTGCTGAAACTATCGGTTATCCAACGCCAAACCTTGCGGCGCGTAAGCTGTTAAGTCCGGAAGTGGCGAACGATAAAACGCTCTACCCGGATGCTGAAACCATTAAAAATGGTGAATGGCAGAATGACGTTGGCGCAGCCAGCAGCATTTATGAAGAGTATTATCAGAAGCTGAAAGCAGGACGTTAATTCAGCAAGCGGGCGGTGGTATTACCGCCCGTTTTTTATTTAGCAAGGATGTGGCTAATGAGTCAGGACAGTAAAGTTTTCTTTCGTATATTCTTCGGTATCGGTCTGGTACTGATCCTCATTTCTGTTGTTATCTTTTATAACCAGTTCACCTATAGCAAAGACGCGATTCATACTGAAGGCGTCATTGTTGATACCGTCTGGCACTCCAGTTATTCTCATCGCACGGGTAAAAATGGTTCGTGGTATCCCGTCGTTGCCTTTCGACCGACGCCAGATTACACGCTAATTTTCAATTCGAGTATCGGCAGCGATTTTTATGAAGACAGCGAAGGCGATAAAGTTAATGTTTATTATTCTCCAGGACATCCTGAAAAGGCTGAGATAAATAACCCGTGGGTTAATTTTTTTAAATGGGGGTTTATCGGCATTATGGGCGTTATTTTTATCGCCGTCGGTTTATTAATCAGTATGCCCTCCTCTAAAAAGACACGCAGGAAACGGAAGTCCCGCCCATGAAAAAAATCATGATACTGCTCAGTTTACTGATGTTCCTGCCTCTGACGGCAATCAGTAAGCCCTTAATTCCAATAATGAAGACACTTTTTACGGATGTTACCGGTACTGTACCAGATGCTGAAGAGATCGCGCATAAAGCCGAACTTTTTCGCCAACAAACCGGAGTTGTACCGTTTATTGTGGTTTTACCCGACATTAATAATGAAGCCAGTCTCAGGCAAAATGGCAAAGCGATGCTGGCGCATGCGGCATCTTCAATGAGTAATGTAAAAGGAAGTATTCTGTTACTCTTTACTACCCGCGAGCCACGGTTAATTATGATAACCAACGGCCAGGTCGAAAGCAGTATGGACGATAAACATCTCGGCCTTCTGGTAGAAAATCACACGCTGGCTTATTTACATGCAGATCTCTGGTATCAGGGTATCAATAATGCATTGGCTGTTTTACAAGCACAGATATTAAAACAACCGACGCCACCACTGACATATTATCCGCATCCCGGACAACAGCATGAAAATGATCCACCCGGCAGTACCACGACATTAGGCCTTTTTGCCTGGGCAGTTGCATTCATCGTCTTTGCTGCATTTTTTAACTACACAACGCGCCTTTATTATGCGTTAAAATTTGCAGTGGCGATGGCTGTTGCCAATATGGGTTATCAGGCTTTATGTTTGTATATCGATAACAGCTTTGCGATTACCAGAATATCGCCACTCTGGGCAGGGCTGATTGGTGTCTGTACGTTTATTGCCGCGTTACTATGGACGAGTAAACGGTAAAAGAGGCAGTAAAGTTCGCATGTATTATGCCGGATGCGGCGCGAACGCCTTATCCGGCCCACAAAACCTGCAAATTCAATTAATTGCGCCCCTTCACAGGCCTGACAAGCGTAGCGCATCAGGCAATTTTTCCCGCTTTATAATCCCTTCAGCAACTTTTCAACAAATTCTGGCACCACCTGGCTTGCCGGGCCGTAATATTTCTCGGCAAATTCATTACCGACCTGACTTGGTTCAAGATTCAGTTCCACGGTGTGCGCGCCATGCAGTTTCGCTTCGTGAACAAACCCAGCCGCTGGATAAACATGCCCCGAAGTACCAATGGCAATGAAAATATCGGCCATCGACAACGCCATATAAATTTCATCCATGCCGAGTGGCATTTCGCCAAACCACACTACGTGCGGTCGCAAGGGTGCCGGGAACTGGCAGCAATGGCATTTATCTTCTGGGGTAACGTCTCCGGTCCAGTCGAGAACCTGACCACTTTGTGAACAACGAACTTTCAGCAGTTCCCCATGCATATGAATAACATTGGTGTTACCGGCACGCTCATGAAGGTTGTCGATATTCTGCGTCACCAGCAAAAAGCGATCGCCGAGGGCGTCTTGCAGTTTAGCCAGCGCAAGATGCGCGGCGTTAGGCTGAATTTCTGGCTGCTGCAGCTGTCGGCGACGGGCGTTATAAAACGCTTGCACCAGTTCAGGATCGCGATCAAAACCTTCCGGCGTTGCCACATCTTCAACCCGATGTTCTTCCCACAGGCCATCTGCGGCGCGAAAGGTACGAATACCTGATTCCGCAGAAATCCCTGCCCCTGTCAGTACGAGTACTCTTGGTTTTTCCATTGCTTCCGGCACCACTTTATCTCTGAAAAAAATACGCTGACGCAAACGCTCGCGCAGGCGGCGTTTATTTTTACGAAAACGACTTAACCGATGACCCCGACGCGACAGCATAGCAACCTCTGTTGATTAATCGGTTAGATGTAGGAAGGCCGCACCACGCATTCCCCCCGCATCACCGTGGCGCGCGCGTTCAATGCGCGGAATACGAGCTACAGGTAAGAGATGACGAGGCAGCCTGTCCGCCAGTTGCGTTGTGATTGCCGGGAAATTCGATAAGCCTCCACCAATGACGACCAGGTCAGGGTCAACAATGGTCAGGATATTTCCCAGACAAACCGCTAATAAATCCAGATAACGCTCAACGTGCGCCCTTGCCTGCTCATCGCCTTGATCATAAAGCGCAATGATCTCAGGAGCCTGCAACGGTTGATGATAATAGTGTTGATACAGCCACGCAAAACCGCGACCAGACAGATAATTTTCAATGCAGCCATGCTGACCACAGCCGCAGCGGCGTAACGGGAAATCCAGCCCCATCATGGTTAACGCATCAACCGGCAGACGCATATGGCCAAATTCGCCGGTAATATAGCTTTTACCGGTAATTGGTTTACCGTTGAAAATCAGCCCGCCGCCAACGCCGGTGCCGAGAATCAACCCCATCACCAGTGGATATTGAGTAAATTCATCATCCCATGCTTCAGAAAGGGCAAAACAGTTGGCATCGTTATCAAGGCGTACATCGCGATCAAGACGTGCGCTCAGGTCGGCACGCAGCGGTTTACCGCTGGCAGCAGGGACATTGGAGGCATACAGCGTACCATCTTCTGTTTCCGGCATTCCCGGAATACCGATGCCGACAGAACCTTTACAGCCAAAACGCTTATCAGCTTCGGCTACCAGCTCGCACACTGCATCTAAAAATGCGTCATAGCTGTCACGCGGTGTCGGCACCCGCTTTTCCCACTGCAACTGTCGACCGCTATCAAACACGCCTAGCGCAATTTTTGTTCCACCAATATCAAACCCGTAATACATTGCCGCTCCTTGTTTTAATGTACTGCCTTTACTGGCCGCTAAGGACTCGCGCAGGGTCAATATTACTGGCGCGCCGCGCCGGATACCAACTTGCCAAAAGACTCAGCAACAATGCTGTGACCAGTACGTAGAAGACGTCCAGCCAGTGCAATTCCGATGGCAGGAAGTCAATAAAATAGATATCGCTGGAGAGGAACTGATGACCGATCAGCTTTTCGATCCACTCAATAATCGGGGTAAGTTGCAGTGAAACAACTACGCCGATAATCACCCCACACAGGCTGCCGAACAGCCCTGCCAGCAATCCATACCAGACAAAGATGGCGCGAATTAAACCATCTTTCGCCCCCAGCGTTCTTAATACTGCGATATCGCCACTCTTGTCTTTCACCGCCATCACTAAGGTGGAGACGATGTTGAAACAGGCCACGCCAATCACCAGTACCATCGCCAGATACATAATGGCGCGGATCATCTGAATATCGCGATACATATAGCCGTAAGTACCAATCCAGCTTTTAATATAAACATAGCTGTTGGTCACTTCACCCGCATCGCGTACCAGCTTATTGGCGTTGAAAACATCCGTCATTTTAAGGGCAATACCTGACACGCTGGAACCCATATCAAGATATTGTTGGGCATCCGCCAGTGGGATCATGGCAAAACTGTGATCGAGTTGACCACTCAACTGCAAAATACCGGCAACGTGCAAACGCACACGTTTTGGCTGCATCAGTTTATGCTCAGGATTCGAGTTGGGGATCATAATCGACACCCAATCGCCCTGCTTCACTTTCAGCGCATCCGCCACGCCTTTGCCGATGATAATTTGCTGTTCGCCCGCTTTAAAATTGCGCCAGGCATCCCCCTGAACAAACGAGGGTAATGCGCTCAGACGCTGTTCCTGTTGCGGGTTAACGCCCTTCACCTGGATTGCGCGCAGATTCGCTCCACTTTCCACCAGCCCGGTGAAATTGATATACGGCGCAGCGGCGGCAATACCCGGCACTTTCTGCACTTTATCCAGTGCTTCCTGCCAGTTAGTCCACGGCTGATCCACCGCTTCGATTTCACCATGCGGCACCACCGCCAGAATGCGGTTATTCAGTTCGCGTTCAAAGCCGTTCATCGCGCTTAAGCCGACGATCAATACCGCCACGCCGAGGGCAATGCCGATGGTAGAAATGACGGAGATCAGCGACACCATGCCGCCGCGCCGCCGTCCGCGACTAAAACGCAGACCAATTAATAACGATAAAGGCATCGCCATTACTCCGCCCCCATCAGGCTCAGTTCCGCCGTCAGACGACCATCACGCATCTCCAGTTGGCGGCTCATACGTTTCGCCAGTTGCAGGTCGTGAGTAACCACCAGGAAGGCGGTGCCCTGCAAACGATTCAACTCCCCAAGCAACTGGAAGATGCTGTCGGCGTTACGCGCATCGAGGTTACCGGTAGGTTCATCCGCCAGTACCAGACGCGGGTTATTGACCAGCGCACGGGCAATCGCCACACGCTGGCGTTCGCCGCCAGAAAGTTCAGATGGGCGGTGATTCGCACGATGCTCCAGCCCCACCGCTTTTAACATCTCCAGCGCACGGCTGTTGATTTCAGCGGGCTTTTTCTTGCCAATCAGCAGTGGCATAGCCACGTTTTCCAGGGCAGTAAAATCCGGCAGCAGGTGGTGAAACTGATAAATAAAGCCCAGCTTCTGGTTGCGCAGTTCTGCTTTCGCCGCCGAAGACAGTTTGCTCATCGGTTGACCGTTAAAGATCACATCGCCGGAGGTTGGTGTATCCAGCCCGCCCAGCAGGTGCAGCAAGGTACTTTTACCGGAACCAGAGCTACCGACGATCGCCATCATTTCACCTTCGCCGACGCTGAAACTGACATTGTGCAGTACATCGGTTTGCACACTGCCTTCCTGATAGCGTTTGCACAGGTTGTCGCATTGCAACAGGATCTTATTCATAACGTAAAGCCTCAGCGGGTTGAGTGGCGGCAGCGCGCCATGAAGGGTAAAGCGTAGACAGCAGCGCGATAGCCATCGCCACCAGCGCAATAACAATGACCTGTAAAGGTTCGATAGCGACCGGCAGCGCCGCGCCATCAAGCAGGACGCCGATTATCGGCATCAGATTATTTAACTGGCTGGCAAGCAGTGCGCCAAGCGCCGCTCCGAGGATCGCACCGATAATCCCGGCGCTGGCCCCTTGCACCATAAAGACCATCATGATTTGTCGCGGAGTTAAGCCTTGCGTTTGCAGGATCGCTACTTCGCCCTGCTTCTCCATCACCATCAGCCCCAGCGAGGTGATAATGTTAAACGCCGCAACGGCGACAATCAGGCTCAGCAGCAAGCCCATCATATTTTTTTCCATGCGTACGGCCTGGAACAGCTCGCCTTTACGGTCACGCCAGTCCTGCCATTTGCTGCCTTCAGGCAGTTTTTGTTGACTTAATGAGTCGACTTTCAGCGGCTCATCCAGCCACAAACGCCAGCCGGTAATATTGCCTGCCGGATAACGCATCAGACGCGAGGCATCCTCAATATTCACCAGCATTTCATAGCCATCGACTTCACTGTTGGCGGCGAAAGTGCCAATCACATTGAACAGGCGCTGGCTTGGAATACGCCCCATCGGCGTGAACTGGCTGGCAGATGGCACCATCACGCGGATTTGATCACCGCGATTGACGCCCAACTGTGAGGCAAGCTGTTCACCGAGGATGACATTATATTTCCCCGGCTCGAGGTCAGTTTGTTTCACATTGACCAGATACGGCGTTAGTGGATCTTTTTGCGCCGGGTCGATACCCAGCATCACCCCGACCGCCACGCTGCGCGCGCTTTGCAGTACCACATCACCGGTAGTAATAGGTGCGACGCGATTAACGCCGTCCAGTTTGACTGCCGTTTCCGGGAGTTGCTGCGGGTTAAGAGAGCCATGCTCAGAAGAGAGAATTGCCTGTGGCATCAGGCCAAGGATGTTGTTTTGCAGCTCGCGCTCAAAGCCGTTCATCACTGACAATACTGTGACCAGCGCCATCACCCCGAGGGTAATGCCGATGGTAGAAAGCCAGGAGACGAAACGACCGAAGCGATCCGCTGCACGCCCACGCATGTAACGCAGGCCAATAAATAGAGCGACAGGTTGGTACATGAAATCCGTCTGGTTGCTGTAGCAAAGACACGAGTATATAAGCGAAAGCGGGATGGGTAAACGTCTGAACTGTAAGTGATCGTCAGGGCTAATCTGAAAAGTACCAGCAAATCAATCGACTAAAGGGCCTCATTTTCTCATTGGCCTTGTGGCCTGATCTTTATCTGAAAAATAACCAAATACAGACAGATACGCATTACACCACGCGACTGGCCCCTCAGGATCAACAGCATGTTAAATAAAAAGAGCGTGTTGTCCTGATGAAACAAAAAGAGCTATGGATTAACCAGATCAAAGGGTTATGTATTTGTCTGGTAGTGATTTATCACTCGGTGATTACCTTTTATCCGCATCTGAGCACTTTTCAGCATCCGTTATCGGAAGTCCTGAGCAAATGCTGGATCTATTTCAATCTTTACCTTGCCCCCTTTCGTATGCCGGTTTTTTTCTTTATCTCTGGCTATTTAATTCGCCGCTATATCGACAGCGTGCCATGGGGAAATTGTCTTGATAAACGCATCTGGAGCATCTTCTGGGTGCTGGCACTTTGGGGCGTAGTGCAGTGGCTGGCGATAAGTGCACTAAATCAGTGGCTGGCACCTGAGCGCAATTTAAGTAATGCCTCCAATGCCGCTTATGCCGATTCTACCGGTGAGTTCCTGCACGGGATGATCACCGCCAGCACCAGCTTGTGGTATCTGTATGCGTTAATTGTCTATTTCGTGATATGTAAAATTTTTAACCGCCTGGCGCTGCCACTATTCGCCTTGTTTGTACTGCTGAGTGTGGCGGTTAATTTCGTTCCCACGCCGTGGTGGGGAATGAACAGTGTGATCCGCAATTTGCCTTATTACAGCCTTGGCGCATGGTTTGGCGCAACAATAATGACCTGTGTTAAAGAGGTGCCGTTGCGCCGCCATCTGCTGATGGCTTCTTTGCTGACCGTTCTGGCGGTCGGTGCCTGGTTGTTTACTATCTCGCTGCTGTTGTCGCTGGTATCGATTGTGGTAATCATGAAGCTGTTTTATCAGTACGAGCAGCGTTTCGGTATGCGTTCCTCCAGCCTGCTGAATGTGATTGGTTCCAACACCATTGCTATCTACACCACCCATCGCATTCTGGTTGAAATATTCAGCTTAACTCTGCTTGCGCAAATGAACGCAGCACGCTGGTCGCCGCAAGTCGAACTGACACTCCTGCTGGTTTACCCCTTTGTTAGTTTGTTCATCTGTACTGTTGCGGGCTTGCTGGTAAGAAAACTTTCACAGCGCGCATTCAGCGATCTGTTGTTCTCCCCGCCTTCTCTGCCCGCGGCCGTCAGTTACTCCCGCTAAGCCATCGCCCCAGCCGGGGCGATTCAATTTGCTAAACCATGTCGATTACGGATAATGAACAGCATTGCTTATCAGAGATATGCCCCCATATGTTGAGGCATATCCTAACGAGAATCTGACAACCGTTATGCCTGAACAATATCGTTATACGCTGCCCGTCAAAGCGGGTGAGCAGCGTCTGCTGGGCGAGTTAACTGGCGCTGCCTGCGCGACGCTGGTAGCGGAAATTGCCGAACGTCACGCCGGACCAGTGGTGCTTATTGCGCCAGATATGCAAAATGCTCTGCGTTTGCATGATGAAATTAGCCAGTTTACCGACCAGATGGTGATGAATCTGGCGGACTGGGAAACTCTTCCCTACGACAGTTTTTCGCCTCATCAGGACATTATCTCCTCGCGCCTTTCCACCCTTTACCAGCTACCGACGATGCAGCGTGGCGTACTGATTGTTCCGGTGAATACGCTTATGCAGCGCGTTTGCCCGCACAGTTTTCTCCACGGCCATGCGCTGGTGATGAAAAAAGGTCAGCGCCTGTCACGAGATGCATTACGAACCCAACTGGACAGCGCCGGTTATCGCCATGTTGACCAGGTGATGGAGCACGGCGAATACGCCACGCGCGGCGCGTTGCTGGATCTCTTCCCGATGGGGAGTGAGCTGCCTTATCGTCTTGATTTCTTTGATGATGAAATCGACAGCCTGCGGGTGTTTGACGTCGACAGCCAGCGCACGCTGGAGGAAGTAGAAGCGATCAATCTGCTGCCCGCGCACGAATTTCCGACCGATAAAGCGGCAATTGAACTGTTCCGCAGCCAGTGGCGCGATACCTTCGAAGTGAAGCGCGATCCGGAACATATTTACCAGCAAGTGAGTAAAGGCACATTACCTGCCGGGATCGAGTACTGGCAGCCGCTATTCTTCAGCGAACCACTGCCGCCGCTGTTCAGTTATTTCCCTGCCAATACCTTGCTGGTGAATACTGGCGATCTGGAAAACAGTGCCGAACGTTTCCAGGCTGACACGCTGGCGCGTTTTGAGAATCGCGGCGTCGATCCGATGCGCCCACTGTTGCCACCACAATCGCTCTGGCTGCGGGTGGACGAGCTCTTCTCAGAGCTGAAAAACTGGCCCCGAGTGCAGCTAAAAACTGAACATTTACCGACAAAAGCCGCGAATGCCAATTTAGGTTTCCAGAAACTGCCAGACCTGGCCGTTCAGGCACAACAAAAAGCACCGCTGGATGCGCTGCGTAAGTTCCTCGAGTCTTTCGACGGTCCGGTGGTGTTCTCGGTAGAAAGTGAAGGTCGCCGTGAAGCGCTGGGTGAACTGCTCGCGCGAATTAAAATTGCTCCTCAACGCATTATGCGTCTTGATGAAGCCAAAGACCGTGGGCGTTATCTGATGATTGGCGCTGCCGAACATGGTTTTGTCGATACGGTGCGTAATCTGGCGCTGATTTGCGAAAGCGATCTGCTCGGTGAACGTGTTGCCCGTCGTCGTCAGGACTCTCGCCGCACCATCAACCCCGATACACTGATCCGTAACCTCGCGGAGCTGCATATTGGTCAGCCGGTGGTCCATCTGGAGCACGGTGTCGGCCGCTATGCCGGAATGACCACGCTCGAAGCGGGCGGCATTACTGGCGAGTATTTGATGCTCACCTATGCCAACGACGCCAAACTGTATGTTCCGGTGTCGTCACTGCATCTGATTAGCCGTTACGCGGGTGGCGCGGAAGAAAACGCCCCGCTGCATAAACTTGGCGGCGATGCGTGGTCACGCGCTCGGCAGAAAGCGGCGGAAAAAGTGCGTGATGTGGCAGCAGAATTGCTGGATATCTACGCGCAACGAGCCGCCAAAGAGGGCTTCGCGTTTAAACACGATCGTGAGCAGTATCAGTTGTTCTGCGACAGCTTCCCGTTTGAAACCACGCCGGATCAGGCACAGGCCATTAATGCGGTACTTAGCGACATGTGTCAGCCGCTGGCAATGGATCGTCTGGTGTGCGGCGATGTTGGCTTTGGTAAAACAGAAGTGGCGATGCGCGCCGCTTTCCTGGCAGTAGATAACCACAAGCAGGTGGCGGTGCTGGTGCCTACCACCCTTCTCGCGCAGCAGCATTACGACAACTTCCGCGACCGTTTCGCTAACTGGCCAGTACGCATCGAAATGATCTCCCGTTTCCGTAGCGCCAAAGAGCAGACGCAAATCCTTGCGGAAGTGGCGGAAGGGAAAATCGATATTCTGATCGGTACGCACAAACTGCTGCAAAATGACGTCAAGTTTAAAGATTTAGGTCTGCTGATTGTCGATGAAGAACACCGCTTCGGGGTGCGTCATAAAGAGCGCATTAAAGCGATGCGGGCGAACGTGGATATTCTGACACTTACCGCAACGCCGATCCCACGTACGCTGAATATGGCAATGAGCGGAATGCGTGACCTGTCGATTATCGCCACGCCGCCCGCCCGTCGTCTGGCAGTTAAAACCTTTGTCCGTGAGTATGACAGCCTGGTGGTCAGGGAGGCGATCCTGCGTGAAATTTTGCGCGGGGGGCAGGTTTATTATCTTTACAATGATGTGGAAAACATCCAGAAAGCCGCCGAACGGCTGGCAGAACTGGTGCCAGAAGCGCGGATCGCCATCGGTCACGGGCAAATGCGTGAGCGCGAACTGGAACGGGTGATGAATGATTTCCATCATCAACGTTTCAACGTGCTGGTTTGTACCACCATTATCGAAACCGGGATCGACATCCCGACAGCCAACACCATTATCATTGAACGCGCGGATCACTTCGGTCTGGCGCAGCTGCACCAGTTACGCGGTCGCGTCGGACGTTCGCATCATCAGGCATATGCATGGTTGCTGACACCGCATCCAAAAGCGATGACTACCGATGCACAAAAACGTCTTGAAGCGATTGCCTCGCTGGAAGATCTCGGTGCAGGTTTTGCGCTGGCAACGCACGATCTGGAGATCCGCGGCGCGGGTGAACTGCTTGGCGAAGAACAAAGCGGCTCAATGGAAACCATCGGTTTCTCGCTGTATATGGAGTTGCTGGAAAACGCCGTCGATGCGCTGAAAGCCGGACGCGAGCCGTCGCTGGAAGATCTCACCAGCCAGCAAACAGAAGTCGAGCTGCGGATACCGTCGCTATTGCCAGATGATTTCATTCCTGACGTGAATACGCGTTTGTCGTTCTATAAACGTATTGCCAGCGCCAAAACGGAAAACGAACTGGAAGAGATCAAAGTCGAGCTTATCGATCGCTTCGGCCTGCTGCCGGATCCGGCGCGTACCCTGCTGGATATTGCCCGTCTGCGCCAGCAAGCGCAGAAACTGGGGATCAGGAAGCTGGAAGGTAATGAGAAAGGCAGCGTGATCGAATTTGCCGAGAAGAATCACGTTAATCCGGCCTGGTTGATTGGTTTGCTGCAAAAACAGCCGCAGCATTATCGCCTCGATGGCCCGACGCGCCTGAAGTTTATTCAGGATTTGAGTGAGCGGAAAACGCGTATCGAATGGGTACGCCAGTTTATGCGTGAACTGGAAGAGAACGCGATCGCTTGATGGTTAGATTAGGGGCGTTTCTGCGCCCCCATCTGCAACATTTACAAATTCTTTGCACTTCCCTGCACTATCCGACACTGTCACCATCCATAATTCAGGCTTATCTGTTTATTACAATAACCTTATATTTATTATGGATTTTTGGTGATGATCAAAACGCATTTTTCTCGCTGGCTAACGTTTTTTACGTTCGCCGCTGCCGTGGCGCTGGCGCTACCGGCAAAAGCCAACACCTGGCCGCTGCCGCCTGCGGGCAGTCGTCTGGTTGGTGAAAACAAATTTCATGTTGTGGAAAATGACGGTGGTTCTCTGGAAGCCATCGCCAAAAAATATAACGTCGGCTTTCTCGCGCTGTTACAGGCTAACCCCGGCGTTGATCCTTACGTACCGCGCGCGGGTAGCGTGTTAACGATCCCGTTGCAAACCCTACTTCCAGACGCGCCGCGTGAAGGCATTGTGATCAACATTGCGGAGCTGCGTCTCTATTACTACCCGCCGGGTAAAAATTCGGTAACCGTGTATCCCATCGGCATTGGTCAGTTGGGTGGTGACACGCTGACACCAACAATGGTGACCACCGTTTCAGACAAACGTGCAAACCCAACCTGGACGCCAACGGCAAACATCCGCGCCCGTTATTAAGCACAGGGAATTGAGTTGCCTGCGGTAGTGCCGGCTGGACCGGATAATCCAATGGGCCATCATGCGATTCGCCTGGCGGCCTATGGCGGCGTTTATTTGCTCCACGGTACGAACGCCGATTTCGGCATTGGCATGCGGGTAAGTTCTGGCTGTATTCGTCTGCGGGATGACGATATCAAAACACTCTTTAGCCAGGTCACCCCAGGCACCAAAGTGAATATCATCAACATTCCGATAAAAGTCTCTGCCGAACCAAACGGTGCGCGTCTGGTTGAAGTACATCAACCGCTGTCAGAGAAGATTGATGACGATCCGCAGCTGCTGCCAATTACGCTGAATAGCGCAATGCAATCATTTAAAGATGCAGCACAAACTGACGCTGAAGTGATGCAACATGTGATGGATGTCCGTTCCGGGATGCCGGTGGATGTCCGCCGTCATCAAGTGAGCCCACAAACTTTGTAAATCCTGGATAAAAAAAATCCCCGCGACACGGCATGTCGCGGGGAAAAAAATCAGCAGTAGCAGGCATTAATGAGGGTTAATGCTTATTTATAAATTACTGCTGTTCCATGGAGGGTATTCGGACCGGTTACAGAAGTAATACGGAAAGATTTTGCGCCCATCTCATCCGCTTTTTGCGCCAGCTGCTCTTCCAGCGATCCCAGATTTGTCCCCGCATTAGCACTGATAGTACCGACTTTTTGTTGGCCTTCTGGCGTTGACTGAACTTCGACAGCCGCAAAGCTGGCAAATGACATTGAGCTTAAAATCGCCGCAGCGATGAGGGTTTTTACGTTTTTCATAATAGTGGCCTTATGCAGATGAATGACGTCGCAAGCAATTACTTAACGATCGATAACTAAATGATAGATGTGATCTGGATCACATACAAGATATTTTTTATAACAATCATTAATTAATTTAAAAATCTTTAAATTTCAGTTAAATAGAAAGCGATTATTTTTATGGTTTCTGGACTGGTGAACGGAGGTGATTATTTTTATAATAACCTTTAATTCACAGTCACCAGGTACAACGGCATCATGGCAACTGACTCAACACAATGTATAAAAAAAAGCCGTGGCCGCCCAAAAGTGTTCGACAGGGATGCCGCGCTTGATAAGGCCATGAAATTGTTCTGGCAGCACGGTTATGAAGCGACTTCTCTTGCGGACCTCGTTGAAGCGACCGGAGCTAAAGCGCCCACGCTATACGCGGAATTTACCAACAAAGAGGGGTTATTCCGCGCCGTACTCGACCGCTATATCGATCGTTTTGCCGCTAAGCATGAAGCACAGCTGTTTTGTGAAGAGAAAAGCGTGGAGTCTGCGCTGGCTGACTATTTTGCTGCCATCGCCAACTGCTTTACCAGCAAAGACACTCCGGCTGGCTGCTTCATGATCAACAACTGCACCACCCTCTCCCCGGATTCAGGAGATATCGCCAATACGCTGAAATCACGCCATGCGATGCAAGAGCGCACTTTGCAGCAGTTTTTATGTCAACGACAAGCGCGCGGGGAAATCCCGACCCACTGTGACGTGACGCATCTGGCAGAATTCCTTAATTGTATTATTCAGGGGATGTCGATCAGCGCACGCGAAGGTGCATCGCAGGAAAAACTGATGCAGATTGCCCGAACGACTTTGCGTTTATGGCCGGAACTGCTGAAATAGGTCGCAAAAAAAGCCCCTCAGCTTGAGCGAATGAGGGGCTAAATTGCAGAGTACAACCTTGTTATGCTTTGTTATTCAAAATCAGCTGCCCGTTGCTATCTAGCGGGATCTGCGTACCCGGATCGCGGTCCATTCGGATTTTGCCCTGCTGATCGCCAATCTTATAGGTCACATCATAACCGAGCATTTTTTCTGACTTGTCATACACCGTTTTACAACGCTGTTGCGTAGTCGTGTAAGTATCACTTTCCTGGAGAGAGCCCTGGATCTGGTTACCGGCATATCCACCACCCAGCGCCCCCACAACAGTAGCGACATCTTTACCGCGACCACCACCAAACTGATGCCCTATCACGCCACCAGCAACAGCGCCGAGCACCGACCCGGTAATGCGATTTTCATCCTGCACCGGTCGACGATGGGTCACTGTGACGTTGCGACACTCCTGACGCGGTGTTTTAACCGTTTCCTTGATTGGGGTTGCAGAAACAACCTGAGCGTATTGCGGGCCACGTTCAAACACGTTCAGACTGGCCACTGCCGCTACGCCCAGCGCAGCTGCGACACCAATCCCGATACCCGCCAACATTGATTTATTCACGGGAACACCTCCTTCTTTGCTGTTATGCCAATCATGCAAGCGAAGGAGAAAAGCAGCTATCAGACAGAAGATGAAAAGCGCGAGAATGGCTGGAAATACTTAAGGATTCGGAGGAGTCTGAAGGAATGCCTGATGCGACGCTTAACGCGTCTTATCAGGCCTACCGCTCGTACCATTTGTCCAGGGCGGATGAGGCGTTTATGCCCCATCCGCCAGTACAAGCCGATTAATGCAACTTCAAACGTGGGCGGATAACGCGGTTAATACTCCCCACCAGCATCATTAATCCGGTTTTAAAGTAACCATGCAGCGCAATCTGGTGCATTCGGTACAACGAGATGTATACAAAGCGCGCAATTCGTCCTTCAATCATCATTGAGCCGCGCGTCAGGTTACCCATCAGGCTACCGACGGTGGAGAAGTTCGACAGCGATACCAGAGAACCGTGATCTTTATACTGATAACTTTTCAGCGGCTTACCGTTCATCTGCGCCAGAATGTTGTTCATTGCGCAAGTTGCCATCTGGTGTGCAGCCTGAGCGCGCGGCGGAACAAAGCCCCCTTCCGGACGCGGGCATGACGCGCAATCGCCAATAGCGTAAATGTCTGGATCGCGGGTGGTTTGCAGCGTCGGTTCCACCACCAGCTGGTTGATACGGTTGGTTTCAAGACCACCGATATCTTTCAGGAAGTCTGGCGCTTTGATCCCGGCTGCCCACACCATCAGATCAGCCTCAATATATTCGCCATCTTTAGTATGCAGGCCGCCTTCATCAGCACTGGTGACCATGGTTTGCGTCAGCACGCGAACGCCAAGTTTCGTTAACTCACTATGGGCCGCAGCAGAGATACGTGGCGGCAATGCAGGCAAAATACGTTCGCCCGCTTCTACCAGCGTTACGTTCAGGGCTTCGTTGGTCAGACCTTTATAGCCGTAGCTGTGCAGTTGCTTGACCGCGTTGTGCAATTCAGCGGAGAGTTCTACACCCGTCGCGCCGCCGCCGACAATCGCAATGTTCACTTTGCCATTCGCGCCCAGGTTGGCGGAGTATTTCAGAAACAGATTCAGCATCTCCTGGTGGAAGCGACGCGCCTGGTGCGGATTATCGAGGAAAATGCAGTTCTCTTTGACACCTGGCGTATTGAAATCGTTAGAGGTGCTACCCAGCGCCATTACCAGGGTGTCATAGGCGATTTTACGTTCCGGAACCAGCAATTCACCTTTTTCGTCGCGCAGTTCTGCAATAGTGATTGTTTTCGCTTCACGATCAATATCAATGACGGAACCCAGCTGGAACTGGAAACCATGATTACGCGCATGGGCCAGATAGCTCAACGCATCGACGCCTTCATCAAGCGAGCCAGTCGCCACTTCGTGCAGCAGCGGTTTCCACAGGTGGCTGTGGTTACGATCGACCAGCGTAATTTTGGCTTTTTTCTTGCGTCCCAGCTTATGCCCCAGCTGTGTTGCCATTTCCAGCCCACCAGCACCGCCGCCGACAATCACAATTTTTTTCAATGGCGTAGTCAACGTGACCCCCTTAAATTTATTAACCAATTGTTAATTAATGGTTATTGGCATAGCTCTTAATTAACAACAGGTTACAGCAATGAAAATGTTCTTCGCTAATGAGAATAACATGAATGGTGCATTGGTCATACCAAAATTGATGTTAATCAAGTTTTGTTGCTGAAAAGATAGGCGACTTTACCGGGTGAGATCAAAAAACAGAGTTTGTTGTTTATTATTTGAGCTGATTTGTGAGAATGATATAGAGTGAGGTGTGTATGGAGGGCGTTTGGTAGTCCTGATAAGAAGCGCATCAGGCATTGATGCTCGACTGTCGGATGCGGCGTGAACGCCTTTTCCGACCCACAGAATCCGGAGCGCATCAGGTACCGGCAAGGTTACCTGATGCGACGAGGGCATTTACCCGAGGGTTTTGAACGCTTTAATGCGCTGTAAATGCGGGGAGATATTCTTGAATTTGTGCGTCTGCTCTTCGTCCCAGACAATCTCGTAATAATGATGCAACTCTTCAGATGTCCGCTGGCTGTTAAGCGCTTCATCATTACGCGACAAAATCACCAGGCAACGATCGCGATTCTTTTCGCGGAAGTTGGTCACACACTTAGTGGCAATATCGGCATACTCTTCCGGGCGATCAATCTTGCCTTCCATGTTCTCATAAGGGAACAAATTAGGGTTGAAGATCACCTGGCGGATATCGCAAAGAAAACCAATCCGTTCCGCCCAGTATCCGCCCAGACCAACGCCGCAAATCAGCGGACGCTCGTCGACGTTCAGTTGCAACATTTTGTCCACTTCTTTGAGCAGATGCTGCATATCATGTTTCGGATGCCGCGTACTGTAGCTTATTAGCCGTACATCCGGGTCAATAAACTGCAATTGTAAGACTTTCTCGTGGTTACCCGGACTGTTAGAGTCAAAACCGTGCAAATAGATAATCATCGCTTCCTCACATAAGCCAGGGTTAATGACCTGCCTTCTCTTCCTGCCAGCGTTCATGTAACTGATTCAGACGGGCGCTGATCGCTTTCCAGCGAGCCGAGTCCATCAGTTCCTGTCGCGAAAATGAACCTTTATGATACAAACGTGTAACACGTTCTGCCTTGATCGGTGACAGATTATCTAACACGCTGACGGCCCCTTTACGATTATTGCAGACCAGGATCATATCGCAACCTGCATCCAGTGATGCCTGTCCACGCTCGGCATAACTGCCCATAATCGCTGCGCCTTCCATCGATAAATCGTCAGAGAAAATCACGCCGTCAAAACCCAATTCCTGACGCAAAACGGTTTTCAGCCAGTAGGGAGAACCGCTCGCCGGACGCGGATCAACATCACTGTAGATCACATGCGCAGGCATAATGGCGTCGAGTTTATTTTTGCGGATTAAGGAACTGAAGACCGACATATCTTTAGCGCGAATCTCCGCTTGCGGACGTGGGTCGCACGGTGTTTCTTTATGTGAGTCTGCCGTTACTGCACCGTGACCTGGGAAGTGTTTCCCGGTAGTTTTCATTCCCGCTTCATGCATACCATCAATAAAACGGCTGGCAATTGCCAGGGCTTTTTCGGGATCGGCATGATAAGAACGCTCGCCAATCGCCGCGCTGATATGCCCGACGTCCAGCACTGGCGCAAAGCTGATATCAATATCCATAGCAATCATTTCGCTGGCCATCAACCAACCTGCCTCTTGCGCCAGTTTTCCGCCTTCTTCCATTCCCAACAGCGCAGCAAATGATTGTGCCGCTGGCAAGCGGGTAAAACCTTCACGAAAACGCTGCACGCGTCCACCTTCCTGATCAACCGCCACCACCAGATGATTGCGCGAAGCTGCGCGGATCTGGCGCACCAGTTCACGTAACTGGGCAGGATCATGATAGTTACGCGTAAAGAGAATCAGCCCTCCCACCAGCGGATGCGCCAGTATTTCACGCTCTTCCGCGTCCAGTTCGTAACCTTCGACATCCAACATTACTGGACCCACACTGCTCTCCTTATTGTTTTATTAATAGCTGCCGCCAGGTGTCATCGGCCAGCCTGATAAATTGTTGATCGCCGGTTTGTCGCCAGCGGTACTCAAACCACCCTGCTTTGAGCATCAGCAGCCAGGGAAACCATCGCCTGACCTGACGCCATAATTGCGCCGGATAAATCTTCGCGCGAGTGGCATAGTCATTGACCAATTGCCGGTGCTGGTCAGTATTTTCCACCCACACCGCCGCCAGTTCCAGCGCGATATCACCATCTCCGGCATACTCCCAGTCGATGAGTTTTAACCCTGACGCGCTATGCACTAAATTTCCGGCGTGGACATCCATATGCAATGGACTTAAGCGTAAAGGCCGTGGTTCCTGCGCTTTGCGCAGACGTTTTAACCTTCGCAGCCAACCCACTGTTCGCCGCGCCGGATCGCTTTGCTGCCAGTACAGTTCCAGTAACGGCAACAGCGTTATTCGCCAGCCAAAACGCGGTTGTTGATGTAGATAATACAGCAAGCCTGCCAGTTCGTTAGTATCCGGCAAATACGTTTTTACCTCGCCGGGCAGATAGTCGACTACCATCCAGTCACGGAGATATAAATGCGGCTTCGGTGCAATGCATGCGGGTAGTTGTGATAAAGCCCGATACTGGCGCAAGAACGCGAACCGCGGCGCATCAGGATCGTGCGGCTGACGCACAACAAAACGCTGGCCCTGATGTTCAATGAGAAAACTCCCGCCACTAAGCCCGCTATTAAACGTCGTGACGGGATGAAACTGCGGGAAAAAGCGCGACAGCAATTCGTCGCGCGTGAGGGGATTATTGCTGCGAAACGGCACCTTTACCTGACCAGATAATTTCGCCCGTCTGCACCAGCATCAGCTGCATTTGTAGGGTCGGAGCGTTAACGTTGCCAGAGGCGCTGGAGTACAGCACGTAATGAGCGCCAACATTGCGGGCAATGCCTATGGCTTTACTACGGGTGCCTAAACTGTCCTGCGGCGACAAACCTAATTGTTGCTTAGCCATCGACAGCTGCTGAGCGGAAACCAGGGTAAATTTACCGTTATTAGCCAGCGCATTTCGCAGCGTTTCGGTCGCTTCTGCGGCATTCAACGAACCGTTAGTACGGTTGTTAACGCTATCAACCAGCAGGACGCTACCCGCAGTCACGCCATCAGCCCCAAGCATCTTACTGACCATCGGCTGCATTGCGCCATTCCAGTCATAATGGCGAATATGCGGTGCAGGCGGTGCAGTTTGATCTTCGTGCTCAATTGGGCCTGGCTGCTGCGGTATCGTCGGCACCGATGGCACTGTGGGGACAGGCTGTTGCGGCTCGGCTGGTTGTTCCGGCGCTGGTTTCACTTCTTCTACCGGTGCAGGTTCACGTTGCCCCACACACCCGGCGAGAAACATCGCCAGCGCGGTAATCAAGGCGTAGCGACTCATTTTTGTCATCAAGATTCACCCCTTACAAATATAGATAAAGTCTGACTTTGTGCGCCCCCAGAAAATTGGCGCTGCCGTACAGCGTTACCGCCGAACGTGCGGGAATGGTAACGCTGCGTGGCCTTTCCAGAGGATGCATCTCCAGCCCTCTGGCGTCATACCAGTAAAAACGATAATGAACGGTAACGGGTTCTTGCCTTTCGTTATAAAGCGTTGAGGATGCTGAAGGTTGAATATCAGATGTCGAAAGGACGGGCTTTTCTGCACTGATGCCCGCAGCCAATAAAGATGACTCCATCACCAGCGATTGCTCATCATTCACCGGAATTTCCGGATGTGAACGACAGCCCACCAGCACTAACAACGCCAGAGACATCAGCCCAAAGCATCCTTTTCTCATCGTTACAGACCTTTATGCGCCAGCATTGGTCCCAGCGGACGGCCACCCAACAAGTGCATATGGATGTGGTAAACCTCTTGTCCGCCGTGGCGGTTGGTGTTCATGATCAGACGATAGCCATCTTCGGCAATACCTTCTTGCTCAGCAATTTTTGCCGCTACGGTGATCATGCGTCCCAGCGCCTGCTCATGCTCAGCAGACACGTCGTTCACAGTCGGAATGAGGATATTCGGAATGATCAGAATATGCGTTGGCGCTTGCGGCGAAATATCGCGAAACGCCGTTACCAGATCATCCTGGTAGACGATATCGGAGGGGATCTCACGACGAATAATTTTGCTGAATATAGTTTCTTCTGCCACGACATTTTCCTTTTTCAAATAGCCATGCGTTGCGCCATGCTACGCCGCGCCACACTGCGAGTATAGAGTATGGTCGAGTTAAACCTGCTCTTTCAACCTTAACTCACGATTTCTTAAGCAAAAAATCGTTTTGCTGCCGTATATATCACCATTATTCCCATTTCTGCCTGCGAATGCGCTGAAAAGACATTCTCTGTTTGGTTTACACACTAAATATGAATGCGTATATTTCTCATTTGCATTTACATACAAAATTATTCGCACACTAAATATAACCGCTCATCACCCTGCTCCGGCATGAGCCTGACGCCAACATAAACCAAGAGATTTCAAATGCTTTCGACACAATTTAACAGGGATAATCAACATCAAGCCATCATCAAACCGTCACTCCTTGCCGGTTGCATAGCACTGGCACTATTACCTTCCGCCGCTTTTGCTGCACCAGCCACTGAAGAAACGGTGATTGTTGAGGGTTCAGCCACAGCCCCAGATGATGGCGAAAATGATTACAACGTAACGTCTACCTCTGCGGGTACAAAAATGCAGATGACTCAACGTGATATTCCTCAGTCGGTCACTATTGTTAGCCAGCAGCGGATGGAAGATCAGCAGTTACAAACGCTGGGCGAAGTGATGGAAAACACGCTGGGGATCAGCAAAAGTCAGGCGGATTCCGATCGTGCTCTTTATTATTCCCGCGGATTCCAGATCGATAACTATATGGTTGATGGTATCCCCACCTATTTTGAATCGCGCTGGAATCTGGGCGACGCACTTTCTGATATGGCACTGTTTGAACGCGTAGAAGTAGTGCGTGGCGCGACAGGACTCATGACCGGGACGGGTAATCCATCTGCGGCAATTAATATGATTCGAAAACACGCGACCAGTCGTGAATTTAAAGGCGATGTCTCGGCGGAATACGGTAGCTGGAACAAAGAACGGTATGTGGCGGATTTACAAAGCCCACTCACCGAAGATGGTAAAATCCGCGCGCGAATTGTCGGCGGCTACCAGAATAACGACTCATGGCTGGACCGCTACAACAGTGAAAAGACCTTCTTCTCCGGCATTGTCGATGCTGATTTAGGCGATCTTACGATGCTTTCAGCCGGTTACGAATATCAGCGCATTGATGTTAATAGCCCAACCTGGGGCGGTTTACCGCGCTGGAATACTGATGGCAGCAGCAACAGTTACGATCGCGCACGCAGTACCGCACCTGACTGGGCGTATAACGATAAAGAGATCAACAAGGTCTTTATGACCCTCAAGCAGCGGTTTGCTGATACCTGGCAAGCGACACTGAATGCCACCCACTCCGAAGTCGAATTTGACAGTAAAATGATGTATGTCGATGCCTATGTAAACAAAGCGGATGGTATACTGGTTGGGCCATACAGTAATTATGGACCTGGTTTTGATTATGTCGGCGGCACCGGTTGGAACAGCGGCAAACGTAAAGTTGATGCGCTGGATTTGTTTGCTGACGGTAGTTATGAATTGTTTGGTCGTCAGCACAATCTAATGTTTGGTGGCAGTTACAGCAAACAAAACAATCGTTACATCAGTTCATGGGCCAACATCTTCCCGGATGAAATTGGCAGTTTCTACAACTTTAATGGCAATTTCCCACAAACCGACTGGTCACCACAGAGCCTGGCGCAGGACGATACCACACATATGAAATCGTTATATGCTGCCACTCGTGTCACCCTTGCCGATCCGCTGCATCTGATCCTCGGCGCTCGTTATACCAACTGGCGGGTTGATACGCTGACTTACAGCATGGAGAAAAACCACACCACGCCTTATGCTGGTCTGGTGTTTGACATCAATGACAACTGGTCGACCTACGCCAGCTATACCTCTATTTTCCAGCCGCAAAATGATCGTGACAGTTCAGGCAAATATCTGGCTCCAATCACCGGTAACAACTACGAGTTGGGTCTGAAATCGGACTGGATGAATAGCCGTCTGACCACCACGTTAGCCATCTTCCGTATTGAGCAGGATAATGTCGCTCAGTCCACCGGTACACCTATCCCCGGCAGCAACGGCGAAACCGCCTATAAAGCGGTGGATGGGACAGTCAGTAAAGGTGTGGAATTTGAACTCAACGGCGCAATTACCGACAACTGGCAGCTGACGTTTGGCGCAACGCGCTATATTGCAGAGGATAACGAAGGAAACGCCGTTAATCCTAATCTGCCACGCACCACGGTTAAAATGTTCACCAGCTATCGGTTGCCTGTCATGCCAGAGTTGACGGTCGGCGGTGGTGTTAACTGGCAAAATCGCGTGTATACCGACACCGTGACGCCGTATGGCACCTTCCGCGCCGAGCAAGGTAGCTACGCGCTGGTGGATCTCTTCACCCACTACCAGGTGACGAAAAACTTCTCGTTACAGGGGAACGTCAATAACCTGTTCGACAAAACCTACGATACCAACGTGGAAGGTTCTATCGTCTACGGCGCACCGCGTAATTTCAGCATTACCGGCACGTATCAATTCTGAATAACACCTGTAAAAAAGGCAGCCATCTGGCTGCCTTAGTCTCCCCAACGTCTTACGGATTAGTGGTTACGGATGTACTCATCCATCTCGGTTTTCAGGTTATCGGATTTAGTACCGAAAATCGCCTGAACACCAGAACCAGCAACCACTACGCCCGCTGCGCCCAGTTTCTTCAGGCCAGCCTGATCCACTTTAGACACATCAGCAACGCTGACGCGCAGACGGGTAATACATGCGTCGAGGTTAGTAATGTTTTCTTTACCACCAAATGCAGCAACCAGAGCCGGTGCCATTTCGCTGGTACCTGTCGCTTTTGCATCTTCAGTCGCGTCTTCACGACCCGGCGTTTTCAGATCCAGTGCTTTAATCAGCACGCGGAAGATGGTGTAGTAAACAATGGCATAACCGATACCGACGATCGGGAACAGCCACAGTTTGCTGCTGTTACCAGACAGAACGATGAAGTCGATCAGACCGTGCGAGAACGACGTACCGTCACGCATCCCCAAAAGAATACAGATTGGGAATGCCAGGCCTGCCAGAATCGCGTGGATGATGTACAGGATCGGCGCAACGAACATGAAGGAGAACTCGATCGGCTCGGTGATACCGGTCAGGAACGAGGTCAGCGCCGCGGAGATCATAATACCGCCCACTTTCGCGCGGTTTTCTGGTTTAGCAGAGTGCCAGATAGCAATTGCGGCAGCTGGCAGACCGTACATTTTGAACAGGAAGCCACCAGACAGTTTACCCGCAGTCGGGTCACCCGCCATATAACGCGGAATGTCGCCGTGGAAAACCTGACCTGCTGCGTTGGTGTATTCACCAATTTGCATCTGGAAAGGTACGTTCCAGATGTGGTGCAGACCAAACGGTACCAGGCAACGTTCGATGAAACCGTAAATGCCAAACGCAACTACCGGGTTCTGGTAAGCAGCCCACTGAGAGAAGGTCTGGATTGCAGAACCAATCGGCGGCCAAATGAAGGACAGCACAACGCCAGTAAAGATGGCAGCCAGGCCAGAAATGATCGGCACAAAGCGTTTACCGGCAAAGAAGCCAAGATACTCAGGCAGCTTAATACGGTAGAAACGGTTAAACATATACGCTGCAATCGCACCGGAGATAATCCCTCCGAGTACGCCAGTATCCGCCAGGTGTTTAGAGGCGATTTCTTCAGCAGGTAAATGCAGTACCAGTGGCGCAACCACGGCCATGGTTTTAACCATGATGCCATAGGCAACAACTGCGGCCAGCGCGGATACGCCATCGTTATTGGTAAAGCCGAGGGCGACACCGATCGCAAAAATCAGTGGCATGTTTGCAAAGACGGAACCGCCTGCTTCTGCCATAACATGCGATACAACGGCGGGCAGCCAGCTGAAATTCGCGGAACCGACGCCCAGCAGAATACCTGCGATAGGCAGTACGGATACCGGCAGCATCAGCGATTTACCGACCTTTTGCAGGTTAGCAAATGCATTCTTAAACATAATTGAGAGTGCTCCTGAGTATGGGTGCTTTTTTTACGTTCTCACGCGTGGCAAGGGGGGAGTGCCTCGCCGTGTACAGGGCATCTAAGCGCCCTTTATTTATTACACAGAGTAAAATAATTCAGTGCCGATTTGTTTGACGGCTATCACGTTTCAACTTCAGATCATTGGAGAAGTTGCACATTTTGACAAAACATATGTCACAATATTTCAAACGTGGTTATTCACCGCCCAATTTTCGGCGGTGAACTTTACTCGTTTTAGCCATTAATTACGAGCTTAAAAAAAACTCATTCAACGGATGGATTGAAGGCGGGAAGCGTCGATGTGAAACAGACGGGCGAAGTTATCGGTGGTTACCTGCGCCAGTTCTTCAACGGCAACACCTTTCAACACAGCCATGTATTCTGCAACGTCACGAACCATCGCAGGTTGATTCTCTTTTCCTCGATGCGGTACCGGCGCAAGGTAAGGTGAGTCAGTTTCCACCAGTAACCGATCCAGGGGGACATAACGCGCAGCATCGCGCAGTTGCTCCGCATTACGGAAGGTCACAATGCCGGAAAAGGAGATGTAAAATCCGAGATCCAGTAATTTACCCGCCGTTTCTCTATCCTCTGTAAAACAGTGTAGTACGCCACCGCAATCCGTCACTTTTTCTTCGCGCAGAATTGCCAGCGTATCGGCGCGGGCGTCACGGGTGTGGACGATAACCGGCTTGTTCAGTTCACGACCAATCTGGATATGATGGATGAAGGACTCTTGCTGACGTACTTTAGTTTCCGGCGTGTAATAATAATCCAGCCCGGTTTCACCCAGCGCTACAACGCCCTCTTCTGCCGCCAGACGACGTAAATCTTCTACATCGTAGGGATCATTCTGGTTGAGTGGATGCACGCCACAAGAAAATACGACGTTGTCGCGTTCGCCTACCAGATCCCGCATGTGTAAATAACCCGGTAATGTTGTGGCGACTGCCAGACAAAATTTCACATCGCGTGCGGCGGCTTTCGCCAGAACGTCATCCACGTCCTTATGCAAAGATTCATAATCCAGACCATCGAGATGGCAGTGTGAGTCGACTAAAAACATGATGTCTCTCTTAAAGATGAGGAACCGGTAGCACAACGCCCGGTTGCAGGTAATGCTCAATACGCAGTAAAAGATCGGTGATGAGAAGCTCGCGGTTGATGCCTGTGACAGACATTAACTGTTCACGAATGTGGCAAACATCCCCCAGTATAGCCTGCAGGCGCGAGGGAGATAGATGGTTTGCCAGTTCGACGACCAGGCCCGGCACATCAACATTGGTCACCTGCGCAGCGCCATGATGGCGTTTTAGCGCATCCATCAGCAACGTTGCCAGCCAGTGTAAACGCGCCGGAGCTTGTTCATGATTAAGGGCCGCTAGCAGCGAATACCAGTCGCCCGATGGCACGCTATATGCCAACGCCTGACACAATGTTTCACGAGCCTGCCAGTTATCTCCCTGAAACAACGCCAGTGCCGCGCCAGGCGAACCGGCGCTTAAGCGCAATGCGGCAAGTAATGCATCCTGTGACATTGTCACTTCGCGTGAAAGCCAGGTCACGGCGTACTGTTCCGGCGGCGGCGCAAGGTAATGTAACCGACAACGACTACGTAATGTTGCCAGTAAACGTTCAGGCTCGCGGGTAGCCAGGAAAAACCAAGTTTCTGCTGGTGGCTCTTCAAGCGTTTTCAGCAATGCGTTAGCCGCGGCGTCGGTCAGTAAGACAGCATCGGTTACCCAGACAACTTTCGCACCACCTAAACGTGCGTGCTCATTCAGCTTTTCGGTGACCTCACGTACCGCATCAATGCCCAGCGCATTTTTCCCTTTTTCGGGAGCCAGGGTGTAGTAATCGGGATGCGTGCCAGCCTGCATCAACTGACATCCACGACAGTGACCGCAACTTTTGTGGCCCTGCGGTTGTTGGCAGAGTAAATAACGGCTCAGGGCGTAGATTAAAGCATCCTCGCCCATACCCGGTAACGCCTGAATGAGTAGCGCATGGTGACCTCTTCCGGCCTGATAGCTGGCTACCAGTTTTTCGAAATCAGGTCGTAACCATGGATACCATCTCATGCGTCCAACTCCTTCACCCAATTGGTCACGGTAGTGCGGATTGCATCCATCACGGACTCCAGCGGCTGGGTGGCATCAATGGTATGAATGCTTTTATCTTGTGCTGCCAGTTCCAGATAGCGGGCGCGGGTGCGATTAAAAAAATCGAAAGACTCTTGCTCAATACGATCCAGCTCGCCGCGCGCACGCGCGCGTTTTAAGCCAACTTCCGGGGTAACATCGAGATAGAGCGTTAAGTCGGGGCGAAAATCCCCGAGAACAGCATCACGCAGTGTTGCCAGCATATGTTGGTCAATACCACGTCCGCCGCCCTGATACGCCTGAGTGGAGAGATCGTGGCGATCGCCAATCACCCAGGTGCCGTTAGCCAGCGCAGGTTTGATGACCGTTTCTACCAGTTGAACGCGCGCGGCATAAAACATCAGAACTTCGGCTTTATCGGTAATGACTTCATCGCCTACCGATTTGATATCCAGCACCAGGCTTCTTAACTTTTCGGCAAGTTGCGTACCGCCAGGTTCCCGAGTGAAAACCATGTCGCGGATACCCAGTTGCTCGAGCGTCTCAACCACCACGTTACGCGCGGTAGTTTTGCCTGCGCCTTCCAGCCCCTCAATGACGATATACTTACTGCGCATTTTTTTCCTTAAGCACTTTCAGATAATCCTGCACAGACTTGTTATGACTGGCAAGATTGGTATTAAACGTGTGACCACCTTTACCATCGGCCACAAAATAGAGATACGGCGTTTTTGCCGGATGCGCAGCAGCCTTCAGCGAATCCGCCCCCGGCGTAGCTATTGCACCTGGCGGCAAACCGGTAATGGTATAGGTGTTATACGCTGTCGGCGTTTCCAGGTCTGCACGAGAAAGTTTGCCATTATAACGCTCTCCCATCCCGTAAATCACGGTCGGGTCGGTCTGCAGGCGCATACCAATGCGTAACCGGTTGATAAATACCGAGGCAACCTGATCGCGTTCACTGGCAACGGCGGTTTCTTTTTCGATAATTGATGCCATCGTCACCAGCTGGTTTTTATCTTTATAGGGCAGACCGTCCGCACGCCCTTCCCAGGCGCTATCGACCGCTTTCACCATTTTCTTGTGCGCTCGCTTGAGTAACGCGACATCGGTGGTATTGGCGGTATACATCCAGGTGTCTGGCCAGAACCAACCTTCAATCCACTCCGGGTTTTCCAGTTCAAGTGCCTGCGCTACGGTGGCGTACTTATCGTCGCTCAGCGTATGCTTGATATACGGGGCCTCACGCAATTGCTTGAGGTAATCGCTCAGACGCATCCCTTCTACCAGTCGCAGAGGGAACTGTGCTTCTTTACCGCTTTCCAGCAATTTCAGCATCTCGCGCACGGTCATCTGCGGTGTAAAGCGGTAAGTCCCGGCTTTAAAGTGAGAAAGATCCGGTTCGATACGCAGCAGCCATTGAAAAACCCGTGGGCGATTGATGATCTTATCGGCATAAAGCTGTTCACCTAGCGCCAGACGTCCGGTCCCTGGCTTCAGGGTAAATATCGTCTCTTCTTTGATAAGCAATTTGCTGTCGGCAAGATGGCGAACCTTCCAGACGCCCACACCAGCGGCGATACCCAGTACCACCAGTAATAACAAGATAATCAATAACACTTTTTTCATGACTAATTCGGGCGCTCACAAAGTGGGGCTAAATATTCATATAACGTTGCTGACGAAAAGGAGACATCGCCACAGGCACGTACGGGCATCACTGGCATTAACGCATTACAAATAACCATCTCATCTGCCTGCAACGCCTCTTCCAGAGAGGCTTGCACTTCGACAAGCTGATAAGAGGATTGTGCCAGCAAACGGATACAGAATTGTCGCATAATGCCGTTAACACCTGCCTGATCCAGTCGCGGCGTATAAACTACGTTGCCCTTCCGCCAGAACAAATTAGCCGCACAGCATTCCGTAACCCACCCTTCGCTGTCAAGGACCAGCGCCTCATCAGCGTTTGTCTGCTCAAGATGAGAGCGGATCAATACTTGCTCAAGCCGATTAAGATGTTTAATACCTGCAAGATGAGGATTGCGCCCCAGCCGCACCGGGCTTAGCGCCAACGTCATCCCCTCGTTACGCAAACGGTCGTAATGTGCGGGATAAACCGTAACGGAGAGAATCCGCGTTGCCGGTCCGCTGTTCAATGTGCTGTATCCTCGCCCGCCACTACCGCGACTGATCACCACTTTCAGCACACCATTTTGCTGTTCTGCTGCCAGCGTTTTCATCTCTAGTTCAAGCTGAGGCCAGAAGTCACAGGAAATCATCAACCGCTGACAAGCATCCTGTAGTCGCTGGATATGCGCCGATAACAAACTGACTTTACCGTCGATAACTCTGGCGGTGGTAAAACAACCATCACCAAACTGCGTTGCCCGATCGCTTACTGCCAGCGATTCCTGCTTATGACCGTTAATTAAGAACATACTGGCTCCTTATCAGAGAATTGTTAGTGTGGCAGCATGTTCACTACGGAACAAGTCGGAATAAAAGCTAAGAAAAAAGGCCCGCAAGCGGACCTTTTATAAGGGTGGGAAATGACAACTTAGATCTTTTTAAAGATCAAAGAACCATTAGTGCCACCGAAGCCGAAGGAGTTACACAGCGTGTATTCCATTCCGCTTACCTGGCGCGCTTCGTGCGGTACGAAATCCAGATCGCAACCTTCATCCGGGTTATCCAGGTTGATGGTTGGCGGAACAGCCTGATCGCGCAGCGCCAGGATGGAGTAGATAGATTCTACTGCACCCGCCGCACCTAACAGGTGACCGGTCATAGATTTCGTGGAGCTTACCAACACACGGCTTGCAGCTTCACCGAAGATGGTTTTCACCGCCTGCGCTTCAGCTTTATCGCCAGCCGGCGTAGAAGTACCGTGCGCGTTAACGTAGCCAATCTGACTCGCTTCAATGCCTGCATCACGCAGAGCATTTGCCATCGCCAGAGCTGCGCCTGCGCCATTTTCTGGCGGTGACGTCATATGATAAGCATCGCTGCTCATACCAAAGCCGACGAGTTCAGCGTAAATTTTCGCACCGCGTTTTTTCGCGTGTTCGTACTCTTCAAGTACCAGCATACCTGCACCATCGCCCAGTACGAAACCATCACGCTCTTTATCCCACGGGCGGCTCGCCGCTTGCGGGTTATCATTGCGGGTAGATAATGCACGTGCCGCGCCAAAACCACCAACGCCCAGCGGCGTACTGGCTTTCTCTGCGCCACCTGCAACCATCACGTCAGCATCGCCATACGCGATAATACGCGCAGCATGGCCAATGTTGTGCACGCCGGAAGTACAGGCGGTCGCGATAGAGATGCTTGGGCCACGCAGGCCATACATGATAGTCAGATGACCTGCCACCATGTTCACAATCGTTGACGGAACGAAGAATGGGCTGATCTTACGTGGACCACCGTTCATCAGAGATGTGTGGTTTTCTTCGATCAGTCCGAGGCCGCCAATCCCGGAGCCAATTGCGGCACCAATGCGGGTTGCGTTCTCTTCCGTTATTTCAAGGCCAGAATCCTGCATGGCCTGAACGCCAGCGACAATTCCATATTGAATGAAGGCATCCATCTTGCGCTGTTCTTTGCGCGAGATAATGTCCTCACAGTTAAAATCCTTTACTAAGCCAGCAAATTTCGTTGCATAGGCGCTAGTATCGAAATGGTCGATTAGGCTGATGCCACTCTGACCGGCAAGCAGAGCTTTCCAGGTAGACTCTACGGTATTGCCGACAGGAGACAACATGCCCAGTCCGGTCACAACTACACGACGCTTAGACACGTTTGTCCTCCAGGGAGGGAAAAAATGATTCTAGTGGGACAAAAAGATAAAACTCAGGCGGTCGAACGACCGCCTGGAGATGTTCACTTACGCCTGGTGGCCGTTGATGTAATCAATGGCAGCCTGAACGGTGGTGATTTTCTCAGCTTCTTCGTCCGGAATCTCAGTATCAAACTCTTCTTCCAGAGCCATTACCAGCTCAACGGTGTCAAGAGAATCCGCGCCCAGGTCTTCAACGAAAGAAGCATTGTTGGTAACTTCTTCCTGCTTAACGCCCAGCTGTTCGCCGATAATTTTCTTAACGCGTTCTTCGATAGTGCTCATACTCTTAAATTTCCTATCAAAACTCGCTTTCGCGATGGTTTTCGTAGTGTATAAAATGTTGAAAAATTTGCAACTAAATCCCGGCAGGTCTTACCACGATTTTACGTTATTTTGAGGCCTTACCCCCCAATAACGCAAATCATTTTGCACTAATTATTACTCATAACCACGCAGACTGCGCGCAACATGAGCATTTTGTGCAAATCGCGGTCAGACCATGTACATCCCGCCGTTCACATGCAAAGTTTCACCCGTGATGTAAGCTGCTTCGTCGGATGCCAGGAATGCAACCGCGTTGGCGATTTCCTGTGCGCCGCCGAGGCGACCCGCAGGAACCTGCGCCAGGATACCCGCACGCTGGTCATCGCTCAGCGCACGTGTCATGTCCGTTTCAATAAAGCCCGGAGCAACAACGTTTACAGTAATACCGCGTGACGCAACTTCGCGCGCCAGTGATTTACTGAAGCCGATCAAGCCCGCTTTCGCCGCAGCGTAGTTGGCCTGACCGCCATTTCCCATGGTACCAACCACAGAACCGATAGTGATAATACGACCATGACGCTTTTTCATCATAGCGCGCATTACCGCTTTTGACAGACGGAAAACAGATGAAAGGTTGGTTTCGATAATATCGTTCCACTCTTCATCTTTCATTCGCATTAACAGGTTATCACGAGTGATACCGGCATTATTGACCAGGATATCCACTTCACCAAATTCTGCGCGAATTTTTTCCAGAACAGATTCGATAGATGCCGGGTCGGTCACATTCAACATCAGACCTTTGCCGTTGGCACCTAAATAATCACTGATCGCCTGAGCGCCATTTTCACTGGTCGCTGTGCCAATAACTTTCGCGCCACGGGCTGCGAGCGTTTCAGCAATTGCGCGGCCAATTCCGCGGCTTGCACCGGTTACCAGTGCGATTTTTCCTTCAAAATTCATGATTTTCCTCTTTTAAAGCTCGAGCGCCGCTGCCATCGCTGAAGGTTCGTTCAGCGCCGAGGCGGTCAGGGTGTCGACAATGCGTTTCGTCAGGCCAGTAAGCACTTTGCCCGGGCCGACTTCATAGAGATGTTCTACGCCTTGCGCTGCCATGTATTCAACAGACTTCGTCCACTGAACCGGGTTATACAACTGACGTACCAGTGCGTCACGGATGGCATCACCATTGGTTTCGCATTTCACATCAACGTTATTCACAACAGGAACTGTTGGTGCGTTAAAGGTGATTTTCGCTAATTCTACTGCCAGTTTGTCGGCTGCTGGTTTCATCAGCGCACAGTGAGACGGTACGCTCACTGGTAACGGTAGAGCGCGTTTTGCGCCCGCAGCTTTACAGGCAGCGCCAGCACGCTCAACTGCTTCTTTATGACCGGCAATAACCACCTGTCCCGGAGAGTTAAAGTTTACCGGAGAAACGACCTGACCTTCTGCAGCTTCTTCACACGCTTTCGCAATAGACGCATCATCCAGACCGATGATTGCCGCCATAGCGCCCGTTCCTTCCGGTACGGCTTCTTGCATGAACTTGCCGCGCATCTCAACCAGACGCACCGCATCAGCGAAATCAATCACACCAGCGCAAACCAGCGCGGAGTATTCCCCCAGGCTGTGACCAGCCATCATTGCCGGTGCTTTACCGCCCTGCTGCTGCCATACGCGATACAGCGCAACAGATGCAGTCAACAGCGCTGGCTGGGTTTGCCAGGTTTTATTCAGTTCTTCAGCTGGCCCCTGCTGGGTCAGCGCCCACAGGTCGTAGCCCAGCGCCGCAGAAGCTTCAGCAAACGTTTCTTCGACAATTGGATAGCTCGCCGCCATATCAGCCAGCATTCCAACGGTTTGAGAACCCTGTCCAGGGAACACAAATGCAAATTGCGTCATGTTTTAATCCTTATCCTAGAAACGAACCAGCGCGGAGCCCCAGGTGAATCCACCGCCAAAGGCTTCAAGCAGAACCAACTGCCCCGGCTTAATGCGCCCGTCGCGTACAGCTTCATCCAGAGCGCACGGGACAGAGGCCGCAGAGGTATTACCGTGGCGATCCAGCGTCACCACGACATTGTCCATCGACATACCGAGTTTTTTCGCCGTTGCACTGATAATACGCAGGTTAGCCTGATGCGGAACCAGCCAGTCCAGTTGAGAACGGTCAAGATTATTCGCCGCCAGCGTCTCATCAACGATGTGCGCCAGTTCTGTTACCGCAACCTTGAAGACTTCGTTGCCCGCCATCGTCAGATGAATTGAATTCTCTGGATTCACACGGTCAGCATTAGGCAGCGTCAGCAACTCACCATAGCTACCGTCGGCATGCAGATGGGTGGAGATGATTCCCGGCTCTTCAGAGGCAGCCAGCACCGCAGCGCCCGCGCCATCGCCAAAAATAATAATAGTCCCACGATCTGTTGGATCGCAGGTGCGCGCCAGTACATCGGAACCGACGACCAGAGCATACTTCACCGCCCCAGATTTCACGTATTGATCGGCTACGCTTAATGCATAGGTGAAACCTGCGCAGGCTGCTGCAACGTCAAATGCCGGGCAACCTTTAATGCCCAACATGCTTTGAATCTGACAAGCTGCGCTCGGGAAAGCGTGCGTAGCAGAAGTCGTTGCCACAACGATCAGGCCAATCTGGTCTTTCTCAATGCCCGCCATCTCAATTGCGCGTGTCGCCGCTTCAAAGCCCATGGTTGAAACGGTTTCGTTTGGCGCGGCAATGTGGCGTTCGCGGATACCGGTACGAGTGACAATCCACTCGTCAGAGGTGTCCACCATTTTTTCCAAATCGGCGTTTGTCCGCACTTGTTCGGGCAGATAGCTGCCAGTACCAATAATCTTCGTATACATGTACGCTCAGTCACTTTTCGGTTATATACCGTCACTTGCAAACTGCGAGTTCGCTGGCAGCGTCCTGCTACCGCAGAGTTCCGCTTTTGCCACCGTCCAGCAGCTCAAAACCAGCTGGGTATACAGATTCCAGGCGAGCGGCAATTCGCTGAGGAACTTGTCGCTGCACCGCCTGCACTGCCTGTTCAATCGCGACCGCAAAAGCTCGCTGATTGGCTGCACCATGACTTTTTATCACCGTGCCGCGCAATCCTAACAGACAGGCGCCGTTATACTGGTCGGGGTTGAGGTGACTGAATCGCCTCGTCAGGCTCTTTTGTAGCCAACGCTTTAATAACAGTAGCCACCACGACCGTTTTTTCCCTTCACCCTGAGATTTCAGCAGAGAAAGGAACATCCTGACAACACCTTCCATCGTCTTTAATGTGACATTTCCTGTAAAGCCATCACAAACCAGCACATCTGTCTTGCCAGTTAACAACTCATTGGCTTCAAGATAGCCGATATAATTGATAGAAGGGATTGTTTTAAGCACCGCTGAGGCATCCCGAATACTGTCGAGACCCTTTACTTCTTCTTCACCAATATTGAGCAACGCCACGCGAGGATTAGGAATTTCCACCACCTCTTCAGCCAGAACTGAGCCCATAATGGCAAATTGCACCAACATTGTACTGTCACAATCGACGTTGGCCCCTAAATCGAGGACCACCGTTTTGCCCTTTTGCTGATGCGGTAATACCGTCACCAGCGCCGGACGCTCAATCCCCTCCAGGGGCTTGAGTAATAATTTTGCCAGCCCCATCAGCGCCCCGGTATTACCGGCACTGACACAGGCTTGCGCTCGACCCTCTTTCACCAGCTCCAAGGCCACGCGCATTGAACTCCCACGACTGGCGCGGATAGCTTGCGAAGGCCGGGCATCACTGGCGATAACTGACTGCGCAGGAATAATCTGCAGACGCGAACGTTGTTCAAAGTCAGCTTTAGCAAGTAATGGCGTGATGGCGTCGGGATTGCCGACTAAAAGAAGAGTGAGTTGCGAATTAGAATTCAGTGCCTGCAATGCTGCAGGCACTGTCACGGAAGGGCCAAAATCCCCTCCCATGACATCTAACGCCAGGGTTAGACGTGTCAAGGTATCGTCGCCGCCCGGTTTGGTCTTTCCCCAGTTGCCTGGGGAAAATCCTCACTAAGCTTCATCACGCAGACGCGTGATTACTTAGCGATGACCTTGCGGCCGCGGTAGTAACCGTCGGCAGTGATGTGGTGACGCAGGTGTTTTTCACCAGAAGTTTTGTCTACAGACAGGCTGGTGACTGCGGTCAGCGCGTCATGGGAACGACGCATGCCACGTTTGGAACGGGTTGGTTTATTCTGTTGTACGGCCATGGACCTTACTCCTCAATTACGGTTTATCCCCGATCCAACGGGGAGCACCAATTACTTACGCTTTAAGCTGGCTAATACGGCAAATGGGTTTGGCTTTTGCGCTTCTTCAGGCAGTTCACCAAAGACCATGTCCGCTTCGGACACTTCACAGTGTTCAGAATCATGCACCGGAACTACCGGCAAGGCGAGGATGATTTCATCTTCAACCATTGCAAGCAGATCGATTTCACCGAATTCGTTAACCTCAATCGGTTCATACGCTTCCGGCAGTGCTTCAGCCTGTTCGTCTGAACGCACAGGACTAAAACAATACGTTGTGTAGACCTGATGAGTAAACGGCTTCCCGCAACGCTGACACTCGAGCGTTACCGTCACCTTCGCATCGCCGTTTAACACTGCGAGACGTTGGTTATCGATAGCGAACGACATGGAGCATTCCACATCACTGTCCACACTGACTACGGATTCGGCGACGCGCTCAACCTGATCAGGAGTATAGATACCCTGGTAATCAAGGCGTTTTTGAGCCGTACGAACCGGATCGAGAGTCAGGGGTAATTTTACCTTTTGCATAGGGCGCGCATATTAACTTTGTAACGTCATAGAGTCAAAGAAAAAGGCAGCCTGTGGTTGCCTTTTGCCAATAATTCGCACACATTGCGGGTTACTGCTTTATTTTCGTTCAGTGCTGATAACGAACATCAACCTGCAAAACGAAGCGCATAATTTAAAATGGCTATCATCAATACGCTATATCTGATGGAAAAAAATATGCCTAAACTTATTTTAGCCTCCACTTCGCCCTGGCGTCGCGCTCTTCTGGAAAAACTGCAAATCTCTTTTGAATGTGCAGCACCAGAGGTCGACGAAACCCCACGCAGCGACGAATCACCGCGACAGTTGGTGCTTCGACTGGCACAAGAAAAAGCGCAATCTCTGGCGTCACGTTATCCGGATCATTTAATTATTGGTTCAGACCAGGTATGTGTTCTTGATGGCGAAATCACCGGTAAACCGTTAACGGAAGAAAATGCCCGTCTGCAATTACGCAAAGCCAGCGGCAATATCGTCACCTTCTATACTGGACTGGCGTTGTTTAATTCGGCGAATGGGCATCTGCAAACAGAAGTGGAGCCTTTTGACGTCCATTTCCGTCACCTGAGCGAGGCGGAGATTGATAATTACGTGCGTAAGGAGCATCCTCTGCACTGCGCGGGTAGCTTTAAGAGTGAAGGATTTGGCATTACGCTGTTTGAGCGTTTAGAGGGGCGTGATCCTAACACGCTGGTTGGTTTACCGCTAATCGCGCTGTGTCAGATGTTACGTCGGGAAGGGAAAAACCCGCTGATGGGATAGTTGTTTGCGCCGGATGCGGTTACGTCGCATCCGGCAATCGGTGCTGGCGGCCTGATGCGGCGTAAACTGAACTGAACCCCAACACCCATTATCAGGTTTATATGCTTGTATTAGCGCGCGTTACGCAGCTTTTGCAAACAACGCTTCAAACCTTCATCCATCGGCGCTTCAATACGCATCACCTCACCGGTCCCCGGATGAGTAAACTTCAACGCTGCGGCGTGCAGGAACAGGCGATTTAATCCCGTGCCTGCTTCAGTGAGGTGTCTGTCAAATTCACGGTCACCGTAGCGATCGTCAAAGGCAATCGGATGACCCGCATATTGTGTATGCACACGGATCTGATGAGTACGCCCTGTTACCGGGCTACAACGCACCAGGGTGGCAAATGCATAGCGTTCTTCCACTTTAAAGCGTGTTTCCGACGGTTTGCCTTCCTGACTGACACGCACGATACGTTCGCCGCTTTGCAAAATATTTTTCAATAACGGCGCTTGAACGCTCTTCACATGCGACTGCCACTGACCGCGCACCAGCGCCAGGTAATCTTTTTGCATCCCTTTTTCACGTAATTGCTCATGCAGAGAACGCAACGCCGAGCGTTTTTTCGCTACCAGCAACACACCTGAAGTGTCCCGGTCGAGACGATGAACCAGTTCAAGGAACCGCGCTTCCGGGCGCAACGCCCGCAAACCTTCGATAACGCCGAAGCTTAAACTACTGCCGCCATGTACCGCCGTACCGGAAGGTTTATTCAGCACCAGGATATGGTCATCTTCATATAAGATGACGTCCGCCAGCGCTGCCACCTTTTGCAGATGTGGCGAAACCGCCTCTTCTTCCCGTTCAGCAACGCGAACCGGTGGGATACGTACCTCATCACCCGCTTCGAGTTTATATTCAGGCTTAATACGTTTTTTGTTCACCCGCACTTCGCCTTTACGCAAAATACGGTAAATCATACTTTTTGGTACACCTTTCAATTGGGTACGCAAAAAGTTATCGATACGTTGCCCCGCTTCGTCAGCGGTGATAGCAACAATTTTTACGGATGGAGTCTCTGTTTTCATGGTGGGCGATTCTAATTAGCCAACAGGATTCGCGCCACTCATTTTTCTATGCTTATATTTAGTTTTGCACCTTATTACTTCACTACGTGATCACTTTATTGATGGTTATTAAACCAATCACCAGCAAGAAGTGAAAAAACTGTGAGTAAGCGGGTGATAAATGGTAAAAGTCATCTTGCTATAACAAGGCTTGCAGTGGAATAATGAGGCCGTTTCCGTGTCCATCCTTGTTAAAACAAGAAATTTTACGGAATAACCCATTTTGCCCGACCGATCATCCACGCAGCAATGGCGTAAGACGTATTGATCTTTCAGGCAGTTAGCGGGCTGCGGGTTGCAGTCCTTACCGGTAGATGGAAATATTTCTGGAGAGTAATACCCAGTCTGTTTCTTTGATAATTGCGCTGTTTTTCCGCATGAAAAACGGGCAACCGACACTCTGCGCCTCTTTGAGCTGACGATAACCGTGAGGTTGGCGACGCGACTAGACACGAGGCCATCGGTTCACACCCGGAAAGGCGTTACTTTGCCCGCAGCTTAGTCGTCAATGTAAGAATAATGAGTAAGTTACGATGAAAAGAATGTTAATCAACGCAACTCAGCAGGAAGAGTTGCGCGTTGCCCTTGTAGATGGGCAGCGTCTGTATGACCTGGATATCGAAAGTCCAGGGCACGAGCAGAAAAAGGCAAACATCTACAAAGGTAAAATCACCCGCATTGAACCGAGTCTGGAAGCTGCTTTTGTTGATTACGGCGCTGAACGTCACGGTTTCCTCCCACTAAAAGAAATTGCCCGCGAATATTTCCCTGCTAACTACAGTGCTCATGGTCGTCCCAACATTAAAGATGTGTTGCGTGAAGGTCAGGAAGTCATTGTTCAGATCGATAAAGAAGAGCGCGGCAACAAAGGCGCGGCATTAACCACCTTTATCAGTCTGGCGGGTAGCTATCTGGTTCTGATGCCGAACAACCCGCGCGCGGGTGGCATTTCTCGTCGTATCGAAGGCGACGACCGTACCGAATTAAAAGAAGCACTGGCAAGCCTTGAACTGCCGGAAGGCATGGGGCTTATCGTGCGCACCGCTGGCGTCGGCAAATCTGCTGAGGCGCTGCAATGGGATTTAAGCTTCCGTCTGAAACACTGGGAAGCCATCAAAAAAGCCGCTGAAAGCCGCCCGGCTCCGTTCCTGATTCATCAGGAGAGCAACGTAATCGTTCGCGCATTCCGCGATTACTTACGCCAGGACATCGGTGAAATCCTTATCGATAACCCGAAAGTGCTCGAACTGGCACGTCAGCATATCGCTGCATTAGGCCGCCCGGATTTCAGCAGCAAAATCAAACTGTACACCGGCGAGATCCCGCTGTTCAGCCACTACCAGATCGAGTCGCAGATCGAGTCCGCCTTCCAGCGTGAAGTTCGTCTGCCATCCGGTGGTTCGATTGTTATCGACAGCACCGAAGCGTTAACGGCCATCGACATCAACTCCGCACGCGCGACCCGCGGCGGCGATATCGAAGAAACCGCGTTTAACACTAACCTCGAAGCTGCCGATGAGATTGCTCGTCAGCTGCGCCTGCGTGACCTCGGCGGCCTGATTGTTATCGACTTCATCGACATGACGCCTGTACGCCACCAGCGTGCGGTAGAAAATCGTCTGCGTGAAGCGGTGCGTCAGGACCGTGCGCGTATTCAAATCAGCCATATTTCTCGCTTTGGCCTGCTGGAAATGTCCCGTCAGCGTCTGAGCCCATCACTGGGTGAATCCAGCCATCACGTCTGCCCGCGCTGCTCCGGTACTGGTACCGTGCGTGACAACGAATCGTTGTCGCTCTCTATTCTGCGTCTGATCGAAGAAGAAGCGCTGAAAGAGAACACTCAGGAAGTTCACGCCATTGTTCCTGTGCCAATCGCGTCTTACCTGCTGAATGAAAAACGTTCTGCAGTGAATGCGATTGAAACTCGTCAGGACGGCGTGCGCTGTGTGATTGTGCCAAACGATCAGATGGAAACCCCGCACTACCATGTGCTGCGCGTGCGTAAAGGGGAAGAAACTCCAACCTTAAGCTACATGCTGCCGAAGCTGCATGAAGAAGCGATGGCGCTGCCGTCTGAAGAAGAGTTCGCTGAACGTAAGCGTCCGGAACAACCTGCGCTGGCAACCTTTGCCATGCCGGATGTGCCGCCAGCTCCAACCCCAGCTGAACCTGCCGCGCCTGTTGTAGCCCCAGCACCTAAAGCTGCAACGGCAACACCAGCATCTCCTGCACAACCAGGGTTGTTGAGCCGCTTCTTCGGCGCACTGAAAGCGCTGTTCAGCGGTGGTGAAGAAACCAAACCGGCCGAGCAACCAGCACCGAAAGCAGAAGCGAAACCGGAACGTCAACAGGATCGTCGCAAGCCTCGTCAGAACAACCGCCGTGACCGTAATGAGCGCCGCGACTCCCGTAGTGAACGTACAGAAGGCAGCGATAATCGCGAAGAAAACCGTCGTAATCGTCGCCAGGCACAGCAGCAGACTGTCGAGACGCGTGAGAGCCGTCAGCAGGCTGAGGTAACGGAAAAAGCGCGTACCACCGACGAGCTGCAAGCGCCGCGTCGTGAACGTAGCCGCCGCCGTAACGATGATAAACGTCAGGCGCAACAAGAAGCGAAGGCGCTGAATGTTGAAGAGCAATCTGTTCAGGAAACCGAACAGGAAGAACGTGTACGTCCGGTTCAGCCGCGTCGTAAACAGCGTCAGCTCAATCAGAAAGTGCGTTACGAGCAAAGCGTAGCCGAAGAAGCGGTAGTCGCACCGGTGGTTGAAGAAACTGTCGCTGCCGAACCAATTGTTCAGGAAGCGCCAGCTCCACGCACAGAACTGGTGAAAGTCCCGCTGCCAGTCGTAGCGCAAGCTGCACCAGAACAGCAAGAAGAGAACAATGCCGATAACCGTGACAACGGTGGCATGCCGCGTCGTTCTCGCCGCTCGCCTCGTCACCTGCGCGTGAGTGGTCAGCGTCGTCGTCGCTATCGTGACGAGCGTTATCCAACCCAATCGCCAATGCCGTTGACCGTAGCGTGCGCATCTCCGGAACTGGCCTCTGGCAAAGTCTGGATCCGCTATCCAATTGTACGTCCGCAAGATGTACAGGTCGAAGAGCAGCGCGAACAGGAAGAAGTACAAGTGCAGCCGATGGTGACTGAGGTCCCTGTCGCCGCCGCTGTCGAACCGGTTGTTAGCGCACCGGTTGTTGAAGAAGTGGCTGAAGTCGTAGAAGCCCCCGTTCAGGTTGCCGAACCGCAACCGGAAATGGCTGAAACGACGCATCCTGAAGTAATTGCCGCCGCGGTAACTGAACAGCCGCAGGTGATTACCGAGTCTGATGTTGCCGTAGCCCAGGAAGTTGCAGAACACTCAGAACCGGTAGTTGAACCGCAGGAAGAGACGGCAGATATTGAAGAAGTTGCCGAAACTGCTGAGGTTGTGGTTGCTGAACCTGAAGTTGTTGCTCAACCTGCCGCGCCAGTCGTCGCTGAAGTCGCAGCAGAAGTTGAAACGGTAGCCGCGGTTGAACCAGAGATCACCGTTGAGCATAACCACGCTACCGCGCCAATGACGCGCGCTCCGGCACCGGAATATGTTCCTGAGGCACCGCGTCACAGTGACTGGCAGCGCCCTACTTTTGCCTTCGAAGGCAAAGGTGCCGCAGGTGGTCATACGGCAACGCATCATGCCTCTGCCGCTCCTGCGCGTCCGCAACCTGTTGAGTAATAATTAGCTCAAGTAATCAAGCCCTGGTAACTGCCAGGGCTTTTTTATTTCAGGGGTAGCATCTTTGCTGTAATGACATTAGCGTTACATGTGCTGTATAATTATCATCCACGCAAAGCCGAAGGATATATTTATGCCAGCAGCCAATAACATTCCAGCCAGGCGCGAATCTTTAAACTTGCGCATAAAACCCGCAGAACGCGATCTTATTGACCGGGCCGCTAAAGCCCGAGGAAAAAATCGCACCGAATTTGTCCTTGAGGCCGCCAGAGCCGCAGCTGAAGAGGCGCTCATTGAGCAGAGAATTTTCAGGATCGATTCTGATGATTACCAGCTATTTTTGAATCGTCTGGATCAGCCCCCCGCGCCCAATGCTGCATTACGCAAAACCATGCAAACACCCGCGCCGTGGGAGCAAAAAAAATGATTCAGGCCCCCGAGCCACTCATGGCAAGGCATCAATTCACCTCTTTTTGCTCGGGAGTAGAAACGATGGATAACTGGCTAAAGCAGAGAGCCCTAAAAAATCAGCTTGCCGGCGCATCACGTACATTTGTTAGCTGTGATACGTATAGCAACGTTTTGGCATATTATTCGCTTGCTTCCAGCGCCGTTGAAACGTATGTCGCGACAGGACGATTTCGCCGAAATATGCCAGAACCGATCCCTGTTGTAGTACTTGGTCGTCTGGCAATAGATAAATCATTACAGGGTCAGGGCATCGGTCGCGCGATGGTCAGAGATGCCGGTCTACGAGTACTACAGGCGGCTGAAGTCATTGGTATTCGCGGAATGTTGGTCCATGCGTTATCAGACCAGGCCCGTGAGTTTTATCTGCGAGTGGGGTTTGAACCATCGCCTGTCGATTCTATGATACTGATGGCAACATTGGCTGATTTGCAGGAATGTCTTAAATAGTTCGTTATGTCTCATGCAAAAAAATGCCCGCCCCGGCGATCCCAGAGCGGGCAGACAAAACATACCCAGTTTCATGATATGTTTTAAAGCGAAATTATTTGTTGAGCTGGAAGAGCGACAATCCCTGCATATCGGTAAATGCTTTATACGACGCCTGCAATGCCGTTTGCTGCATGATGTAAGATGAAATAGTTGCATTCCAGTCCACATCAACCAGATCGCTCATCTGCTGCGTTTGCCCTAAAGCGCGATCGCTACCTAAGGAATCCAGCGACTCCAGTTCGTTCAGCTGCGTGCCTAATTCCGCGCGAACAGTCAGCACATTGTTCAGCGAGTTTTTCAGTCCGCGGTTGGTTTTATCCAGTGCCGCAGCGGCGGTTTCTTTATCCGCTTCGCTATCCGCGACCGGCGTTTTCAGGGCTGCGATGGCGCTATCCAGCATGGCAAAAAGATTGGTTTCAGAAGCGCTACCGTCTGGTTCCGCTACCGCGTTGCTGGTAATACTGTCGAAAATTTTGTCACCCGTGTGCCCTATCACCATCGAACGCGAAGCATCGACCTGTTGTTTAATACTTTCTGCTCCGCCTTCGTATTTGCCATCCGCCTCGCTAAACGGTGCGGATTCTGTTTTATAACCGGCAAAAATGTAGCGCCCGTTACCGTCAGTGGTGTTCGCCAGATTCAGCAACTGGTCACGAAGCCCCTGAATATCCGTAGCCAGCGAGGCCCGGTCATCGTCACTCAAGGTGCCATTGCTGGCGTAGACAATTTTTTCCTGAGCATTCTGGATAGCGGTGGTGACCTGGCTAAGTACACTCTCTTCCAGTGACACTTTTTGAGTGGCGAAAGTACGCGCCAGCGTGTACTGGCTGTTTTGCGCCTGTGCCTGGGAGAGAACAACAGCTTGTGATGCAGCAATGGGATCATCTGAAGGGTTAACGACTCGCTTACCCGTCGACATCTGTTCACCGTACTTCATCCATTCTGCCTGAGAATTGGTGATGCCGCGCATGTTTTGCTGGTACATCATCTGGGTACTGAAACGCATTTTATCTCCCCTTAGCGAATGTTAATCAGCGCATCAAAAATCGCGTTTGCCGTCTGCAGAACCTGCGCATTCGCGAGGTAATACTGCTGAAAACGTTGCAGATTTCCGTACTCCTCATCGAGATTGACACCGGAAATCGACTGCTGCTGATTGGAAAGCTGCGTCACCACATTACCTTGCGTGGCGCTACTGGTTTTCAACGTCGCGGTTTTATTACCGATATCACTCACTAACGAGGCATAAGCGTCGTTAAAGGATTTCGCACCGCCCACCGTTTTACTGTTGCTTTGCAGATCCAGCAGGGCCTGACCGTTGCGGTTGTCGCTATCACCCGCATCTTCTTCGCTCGCCATGGCGATTTTCGCTTCGTCAGTGATTAATACATCCATGTTGACGATGGCGTCACTTACCGGTTTCAACGTGAAGCTGTCGTTAACGGCAGGCGTTCCTGTAAACGTCAACTCCAGACCATCAAATGCCACTTTACCGTTGGCATCCGGCGTCACCGTAAAAGTGGTATTGCTGGCAAGGCGGGTGACCTGCCACTGATTATTATCGAACGAGATTTTGTAATCTGTCGCCAGTACCGCGGAGGCATCAGTTACCGTTGCACCGATCGCAACGTCACCTTTGTTTTTCGTGTTTTGCAGAACCGCGGGCTTACCGATAGCAAAGAAATCTTCACCGGCATCGCCGTTAGCATCAAATCCGGCTTTGTGTTGGGTGTTGAAAGCCTCGGCAAATGCCAGCGCCAGTTGTCCGAGCGTATTACGCGTCTGGTCCAGATCCTGAGAACGGAATGTCAGAATGCCGCCCAGCGACCCGGTATTCAGCAATTTCTCCGGGATCTCAATATTGCCAGCCGTCCCATCAATATAAGCGACAGTCGTACGAGAAGGGTCGGCGCTGGAAGGAACTGCCGCCAGCTGCCGCGCCGTACTTCCCTGAACCAGTGAGTAGCCATTGGCCATCGTGATGTTATAAGTGCCACCATCCTGAACGCTGACTTCTACGCCAACAATCTGGTTTAATTCGCTCACCAGTTGATCGCGTTGATCCAGCAGATTGTTAGGTGACGCCCCTGCCCCCACGCCTGTCAGGCGGGAGATCTGATCGTTCAGGCTGGCGATTTGTTTAGCGTAATTGTTGATCTGATCAACGCTGGCACCTATCGCGATATTGACCTGTTTGTCCTGGTCGCGCAGATATTGATCGGTGGTTTTAAACTGATTCACCAACCCTTCTGATTTCCCAATCAGCGCCTGGCGCGCTGCCGGGTCTTCCGCGTTACTCACCAGCGTTTGCAGGCTGGTGAAGAAATCCTGCATCTGTGTTGCCAACGAAGAGGTACTGGTGGAGAGCATATTGTCGATTTTCGACATCTGCTCATAGCGGGCAGTCAGGCCGCTACTTTGCGTCTGCGCAGCACGTAACTGGTTGGTAATAAACGCATCATACTCACGCTGCACACCAGAAACGTAGACGCCATTGCCAACCCAGCCGCCAGCGCCCAACGTGCTATTGGCCTGCGCCATAATAGTGGTTTGGCGGGTATATCCGGCAACGTTATAGCTGGAGATATTATTACTTGCCGTATTTAACGCCGCCTGGGCCGCGTTCAGTCCGCTCATGGCGTTATTGATCAAGCTGGACATGGAGGTTCCTTATAAGCCTTCAATTACAGAGTATTATCGGCAGCGACCCGCCGGACTTGAGTTATTCAGAACAGATTATCAATGTTCATGCTGTAGGTTTTGCTCACCTTGTCGCTTATCGATTTCATCTGCTGAATCATGCTGGTGAGTTTGCGGGCATAGTGAGGATCGGTGGCATAGCCCGCGTCCTGTAGGGCCTGCGCCCCCTGCTCCGCACTCGCGGCGGTCGTCACGGCGGCGTAGCGCGGGTTACGCGTTAACAGCCCAACGTAATCCGACAATGCTTCCAGATACGAGCTGTAGACCCGAAACTTCGCTTTTACTTTCTTCGCTTCGCCATTTTCATATTCAGTCGTGGTGATTTCAGTGACTGGCCCTTTCCAGTTGCCAGAGGCTTTGACGCCAAACAGGTTATAGCTCGGCTCGCCGTTTTCACGGCGGATTTGCCGTTGTCCCCAGCCAGATTCCAGCGCCGCCTGAGCGAGGATCAAATGATGTGGCACACCGCTTTGCTGGCTTGCCAGTTGGGCGGGCAACGAGAGTTGCGCGAGGAATGCTTTACTGTCACCCGGCAGCGAATCATCGTAGTTACGTGGTACGGCCTTTTGCACCAGCTGCGAAAGCGTCTGATTTTGATAACGCACCACGGTTTCGAGCGGGAATTTCATCGGTGCTGCTGGCGTGGACTCCTCTGGCAATGGTTGTTCTGGCGTCATCTGTTTAACCATCATCTCTGCCAGCCCCAGACCTTTGCCCGCCGTCATCTGTTGGGCAATCTGCTGGTCATACATACTGGTATACAGGCGAGTGTGCTCGCTGCTGAACAGGCCATCTTTTGGTAAAGCGTCGCGCATGCTTTTCAACATCATCTGCACGAACATCCCTTCCACCTGGCGGGCCACCGGACGGATATTTGCCGCCGGATCTTCGCCCGCTTTCGCCTTAAGTTCGTTGAGCGATTGTGCATCCCAGGCCGCACTTGCCAGTAGTTTGCTGTCGCTGATCATCAGATGATTTCCAGTTTTGCCCGCAGACATCCCGCACTTTGCATTGATTGCAGTATGGACATCAGATCCATCGGCGTAGCGCCCAGCGCATTGAGCGCGCGCACCACGTTATTGAGGCTGGCGCTGGAACGTACGCTTTGCAGCGAGCCGCCGCTCTGGCGTAAATCGATCTGCGTTTGTGGCGTTACCACGGTCTGCCCGCCACCAAACGGTGTATCTGGCTGGCTGACATTGGCCTGACGATTAACTGTTACTGAGAGATTCCCCTGCGCTACCGCGCAGCTGTCGAGGGTCACTTCGCGATTCATCACCACCGAACCAGTGCGCGAGTTAATCACTACTTTAGCGTCCTGCGGGGTAACATTAACCTGCATATTCTGGATATCGGCAAGGAAACGGACCTGGGAACTGTTGCCACTCGGTACGCGCACCTGAATAGTCCGCGCATCTAACGCGGTGGCGCTGCCATATCCACGCACGCGGTTGATGGTGTCAGCGATTTGCTGCGCCATACTGAAATCTTCGTCGTTAAGTTGCAAATTAAGGGTATTCCCGACGCCAAACTGGCTGGGCAATTCACGTTCAATAACCGCACCATTGGTGATCCGTCCACCGTTCAGTTGGTTCACCTGAACACTGCTACCGCCAGCGGAGGCCCCTGCGCCGCCAACCAGAATATTGCCCTGTGCCAGCGCATACACCTGACTGTCAACGCCCTTAAGCGGTGTCATCAATAACGTACCGCCACGCAGACTTTTGGCATTTCCCATGGAAGAAACCACCACGTCAATGGTTTGCCCCTGACGTCCAAACGGTGGAAGTGACGCCGTCACCATTACCGCAGCGACGTTTTTTAGCTGCATATTAGTGCCCGTCGGAACGGTAATTCCCAGCTGTGAGAGCATGTTATTAAGCGTTTGTGTGGTAAACGGCGTCTGAGTTGTCTGGTCACCGGTGCCATCCAGCCCCACCACCAGGCCATAGCCAATCAGTGAGTTTTGCCTTACCCCCTGAACACTGGTGAGATCGCGAATACGCTCAGCCTGAGCTGCCGTCGTAACCAGTAGAAGAATTAATGCAGAGAGAAATTTAATCACCACAGCCTCACTTACATTGGCGACAGATTAAGGAAGAAACGTTGCAACCAGCCCATATTTTGCGCTTCGTTAATGTAGCCATTGCCTACGTATTCAATGCGCGCATCCGCCACCTGAGTAGACGGTACGGTATTGCTGCCGCTGATGGTGCGTGGATTAACCACGCCAGAGAAGCGAATAAATTCGGTACCCTGATTAATGGCGATCTGTTTTTCACCCACCACATGCAGATTGCCGTTGACCAGTACCTGGTCAACCGTCACCGTCAACGTGCCGCTAAAGGTATTACTGGCATTGGCCCCGCCTTTTCCGTTGAACGTGTTACCACCGGAGGCTTCGACATCGGCACGAGCGTTACCAAACAGCCCCTGCAAATAGCGCGGCACAGTATCAAAGCCAAAATTAGTTTTACCGTCACGGCTGGCATTCGCAGAGGAGCTTTTGCTGGCGCTGACGTTCTCCTGCAACACGATGGTCAGCGTATCGCCAATATTGCGTGGTCGACGATCTTCAAACAGCGGTTGATAGCCATAGTTAATCGGCTGAGCAGACTGGAAAATAGAACCGTTGGCGACGGGCGTCGGACCGGGAACCGGTTGTGCACTGGTCGCCCCCTGTACCAGCGGCGTGGAGGGTATCCAGGCGCAGCCGGTTAGTGAAAGCACCAACAAGCTGGAAATGGCATAAGTATGCGCAGCGTTTTTTTGCATGGCTATCATCTTCAAAAATCAGTAAACCGGTGAATCTGCCACCGGTTATGCCTTAGAGTTGCGTCAGTTTTTGCAGCATCTGATCGGTGGTGGATACCGCTTTACTGTTGATTTCGTAAGCGCGTTGCACCTGAATCATATTGACCAGTTCTTCCGCCACGTTGACGTTAGACGTTTCAACATACCCTTGATACAGCAGTCCCGCGCCGTTCAGGCCCGGCGTGCTTTCGTTCGGTGCACCGGAGGATTGCGTTTCGGTGTAGAGGTTTTCGCCAATACTCTCCAGTCCGGTATCATTCATAAAGGTGGTGAGATTGAGCTGCCCAACCTGAACCGGAGCTGCCTGGCCTTGTTGGGTTACGCTGACCACGCCATCACGACCGATGGTGATACTTAACGCATTCGCCGGAATGGTGATCGCTGGCTGCACCTGAAAACCACCAGCCGTCACCAGCTGCCCGTTCTGATCCACCTGGAAAGAGCCGTCACGGGTATAGGCTGATGAGCCATCTGGCAACATCACTTGGAAAAAGCCCTGCCCTTTAATCGCGACATCTTTGCTGTTATTGGTTTGCGACAGGTTGCCCTGGCTGTGTAAGCGTTCAGTGGCGACCGGGCGTACCCCCGTACCGATTTGTAATCCGGAGGGTAAGGTGGTTTGTTCGGAAGACTGTGCCCCCGGCTGGCGAATGGTTTGATAAAGCAGATCTTCAAACACCGCGCGCTGACGCTTAAAACCGTTGGTACTAACGTTTGCCAGGTTGTTGGCAATGACGTCCATATTGGTTTGCTGGGCGTCAAGGCCCGTTTTGGCGATCCATAATGAACTGATCATAAAATGTCCTGTAGTGGATTAGTGACAAGCAGAGCAGAAGCACGCGACGGTGCGAATTTCCCCTCACCCTAACCTCTCCCAAAATGGGCGAGAGAATAGTCCGCGCGCTTTTATTGCAATGTCATCAATCGTTTAATTAACTCATCGACAGCAGTTGGTTGGCACGGCCTGCGTTATCATCGACGCTGCTGATCACCTTCATCTGCATTTCAAAACGCCGCGCGCTGGCAATCATGTCGCTCATTGCCGCAACGGCATTGACGTTACTGCCTTCCAGAACTCCCGACATCACACGCAAGGTTGGATCTGCCTGCAGTACCGGCCCACGCGTGGCCTGGCTTTCCGCGCTTAAACGAAAAATGCCGTCGTCACCGCGCTGCACTTCGCTGCCCGTGGCTTTCACCAGTTTCAGACGCCCCACTGGCGCAACCGTATTTGCCGGATCGCCCGGATTCAGCGCCGAGATTGTGCCATCGGCAGCAATAGTGATTTCCGCCCCTTCCGGCACAGCAATTGGCCCCGCCTCGCCTATCACCGGATGTCCCTGAATTGTCAGTTGCCCGGTGGGATCAACCTGAATGCTGCCATTACGCGTATACCCTTCGCTGCTGTCAGCGGTCTGCACGGCCAGCCAGCCATCCTGCTGCAACGCAACGTCCAGCGGGCGCGAGGTGTAATCCATCTTGCCGGGCGTCATGTCTGCACCCGGTGTTGACGCCGTTACCAGCGTGCGCGTGGGCAGTGAAAGCCCTTCCACCGGCACTGCGCGCAAGGCGTTTAACTGCGCGCGAAAACCGGGCGTAGAGGCATTGGCCAGATTACTGGCGGTTACCGCCTGTTGATTCAGCGTCTGGCTGGCTGCTCCCATCGCGGTATAAATTGCGTGATCCATTGAGCTATCCCGTCAGCGATTAGCGTAAGTTAACCAGCGTGTTGAGGATCTGGTCCTGGGTTTTGATGGTCTGGGCGTTAGACTGATAGTTACGCTGGGCAACGATCATATTGACCAGTTCTTTACTGAGATCGACGTTGGACGCTTCCAGCGCACCGTTGGTCAGCGTACCAAAGTTGCCCGTCCCGGCAGTCCCCAACAGCGCCACGCCAGAAGATTGCGTCGCAGACCAGACGTTGTCGCCTTCGGATGCCAGACCTTCGTTGTTGGCAAAGTTCGCCAGTACAATCTGCCCCAGCAGTTGGGTTTGTTCGTTGGAATAGTTGCCGACAACCGTACCGTCATCATTGATTTGATAACTCACCAGGTCACCCGGTTTGTAGCCATTCTGGGTGGTTGCCACGATGTTGTTAGCGCCGGTATTTTGCTGCATAGAATTGAGGAAGCTCAGGCTAAACGTGGCGGGATCTGCGCCGTTAATTGCGCCGGTGGTAATATCCTTTGTTGGATCTGAGGTCAGAACGCCATTGGCATTAAACACCAGCGTCGTTGCAGGGTTAGCTGTGCCTGTTGGATCACTGCTATCCAGGGTGTAAACATCCCAGTTGTTATCCCCGGTCTTCACAAAATAAACGCTCATATCATGAGCATTACCCTGACTATCGAAAACAGTCACCGAACCTTTTTTGTTATAGCTATCCGCATTGCTGGCATCGAATGCTTTAACAGAGGGAAGCGGATCACTGGAATTCAGGTTGATCTGCATCGACGCCGTGGTAGTAGTTTTCGCTGCCATCAGGGTATTCGGAATCGAAATATTGGTCGGATTCGCCCCTTGCTGAATAGTCGGCGGCGTACCGGTTGCCGGGTAACCCGTCAGCTGTAAACCTTGCATATTCACCAGGTTACGGTTTTCATCCAGCTTAAATTGTCCGTTACGGCTGTAGAACACCGAACCGTTGCTGTCTACCAGACGGAAAAAACCGTTCTGGCTGATAGCAACGTCCAGACCTCGCCCGGTGTTGGTGGTCGTGCCATCGGTAAAGTCCTGAGTGATACCGGCAACTTTTACCCCCAGTCCCACTTTCGAACCGGCAAACATATCGGCAAAAGAGGCCGTGCCTGATTTAAAGCCGTAGGTGGCGGAGTTGGCGATATTGTTGCCAATAACATCGAGGTTGGTGGCGGCAGCGTTTAATCCGCTAACCGCTTGAGAAAAGGCCATGACTGACTCCTGAAATGTGAAGGCTTAAATTATCTGCCGTACTTCGTCGAGGGTGGTGGTGCCGTAAGTGCCGAGATCCAGCGTATTACCGCTGTTGCCGCGGATCACACCCTGCACCAGAGCAAACTGCAGCGGCTGGGCAACCAGTTGTGTACCACCGCTACTGGCGCTAATCGCTACATTGTAAGAACCGTTCGGCGCAGTGCTGCCGTCAGTCAACGTACCGTCCCAGGTGAAACTGTGGACTCCGGCAGTCAGTTCACCGATATCAATGGTACGGACAACTGCACCGTTTTTATCGGTGATGGTGGCCGTAACTTTGTCTGCCGCCTGTTGCAGCTCCACACCAAACGGCGTGGTCGTGGTCACAGCCCCTTCTTCACTGCCGGTTCCCGCAAGAACAGTGGTGCCGGGGATCATCACGCCGTGACCGATCAGGTTACTGGCCTGTAACGACTGGCTGTTATCAATCTGTCCGGAAATAGATCCGAGCGTGGTATTGAGTTTTTCAATCCCGCTTACCGTGCTGATTTGAGCCAATTGCGACGTCAGCTCGTTGTTTTCCATTGGATTGGTCGGGTCCTGGTTTTTCAGCTGCGCCACCAACAAAGTCAGAAAACTGCTTTGTAAATCTGCGGCGTTGCTGCCCGTGAGCGAACTACTACTGGTGGTGCTGACGCCGGTATTTGTCGGATCGGTGGTGGTTACCGCAATGGACATAGCTTTCTCCTTTATTGACCGAGCGTAAGGGTTTTCAGCATCATGCTTTTCACCGTGTTGAGCACTTCAACATTGGCCTGATAGCTGCGTGACGCCGACATGGTGTTAACCATCTCCCCGACGACATCAACGTTTGGCATTTTCACGTAGCCCTTTGCATCCGCCAGCGGATTACCCGGTTCATAAACCAGTTTGTCCGGGGCCTGACTTTCTATAACATCGGCAACTTTTACGCCGCCTGTCGCAGCACCTGGCGCAGCGTTAACCTGAAATACCACCTGTTTTGCCCGATATGGCTGTCCATCGGGACCGGTCACGCTATCAGCATTCGCCAGATTACTGGCCGCCACGTTCAGGCGCTGGGACTGAGCAGTTAACGCCGACCCGGCGATATCAAAAATATTCAGCAGTGCCATCCGTTAATTTCCGCTCTGTAAAACGTTCATCATACCTTTGATTTGCCCGCTCAACGCGCTAAGGCTCATCTGGTATTGCAGGCTGTTATCGGCAAACTGGGTGCGTTCGCGATCCATATCGACAGTATTACCGTCAAGCGAAGGCTGGTCCGGAATACGGTATTGCAGTTCTGCGGTAGGAGGCGTCAGCGCCTGCGCCGGAATGTGTTGCGTTGAGGTCATCGTCAGTGCAACCACGCTTGTTGCATCCCGTCCACGTTGCATGACTTTTTTAAGTTCACTGGCAAAATCGATATCGCGCGCCTGATAACCAGGGGTATCGGCATTGGCGATGTTTGCTGCCAGCACTTCCTGACGCTGGGCGCGCAGATTGAGCGCCTCTTGTTGAAAACGTAAGGCGGCGTCGAGCTTATCGAGCATATCTCCTCCGCAGGTATCAAAATTCTGCCATCAGCTTAAATGCCTTTACGCGCGCGTTATCGGCGGAATAAACGCAAAATGGGTCGCTATTTATGCCGTTGATGGTCATTGCGGACAGGTACAATTCACGTTGTAGAAATGGCTGGGGGGCGAAAATGCTGGCAATAAAACGTCGCGTGGCGATCATCGCGATACTGTTCAGTCCGTTAAGTGCGGCGAGCAATCTCACATCGCAATTGCACACCTTTTTTAGCGCCCAGCTCGCGGGGGTAAGTGATGAGGTTCGTGTTTCTATTCGTACAGCGCCCAATCTACTACCGCCGTGCGAGCAGCCATTGCTTTCGATGAGCAATAATTCCCGCCTGTGGGGCAATGTGAATGTGTTGGCACGCTGCGGTAACGACAAACGATATTTACAGGTTAATGTGCAGGCCACAGGAAATTATGTGGTTGCCGCAATGCCCATTGTGCGGGGAGGAAAGCTGGAAGCTGGCAATGTCAAACTGAAACGCGGACGGCTGGACACCTTGCCACCGCGTACGGTGCTGGATATCAATCAACTTGTTGATGCCGTTAGCCTGCGCGATCTATCACCCGATCAACCTATCCAGTTAACCCAGTTTCGCCAGGCATGGCGGGTAAAAGCGGGACAACGCGTCAACGTGATCGCCAGCGGTGATGGGTTTAGCGCCAACGCAGAAGGTCAGGCGCTGAACAATGCAGCCGTCGCACAGAATGCACGGGTGCGCATGGTAACTGGACAGGTAGTCAGCGGCGTTGTTGATGCAGATGGGAATATTCTTATAAACCTGTAAGCTGTTAAAGATTACCCGTCCCTTGCCGATAAATAAGCAACATATGATAAAAGCGCCCTCAATGAGGAATAAACCATGAGTATTGATCGTACTTCGCCTCTGAAGCCCGTAAGCACCGTTCAACCGCGCGAAACCACTGACGCGCCGGTAACGAACACCCGGGCGGCAAAAACAACCGCCTCCACCAGCACCAGTGTGACGTTAAGCGACGCGCAAGCAAAACTGATGCAACCCGGCAGCAGTGATATCAATCTTGAACGTGTCGAAGCGTTAAAACTGGCGATTCGTAACGGTGAACTAAAAATGGACACCGGCAAAATTGCCGATGCGCTGATCAACGAAGCTCAGCAAGACTTGCAGAGTAACTGATCGTATGACGCGTCTTGCAGAGATCCTCGACCAGATGTCCGCTGTGCTTAACGATCTCAAAACGGTAATGGATCAAGAGCAGCAACATCTCTCTATGGGGCAGATCAACGGCAGCCAGTTGCAATGGATTACAGAACAAAAAAGCTCTCTGCTGGCGACGCTGGATTACCTCGAACAGTTACGCAGGAAAGAACCCAATTCAGCAAATAGCGTTGATATTAGTCAACGCTGGCAGGAAATTACTGTGAAAACGCAGCAACTACGCCAAATGAATCAACATAACGGCTGGTTACTGGAAGGACAGATTGAGCGCAATCAACAGGCGCTGGAAATGTTGAAACCGCATCAGGAACCGACGCTATATGGAGCGAACGGTCAGACCTCAACAACCCATCGCGGCAGTAAAAAGATTTCGATCTGAAGATTATCTCCGGCCTGCACTGCAGGCCGGAATGCCTTGTTACACCGTCCGGCGGGCAAACTCTTTAACTTTGAAGCCCAGTACCGCCAGTGCAGCGAAGTACGCGGCAATCCCCGCCAGCACGACCGCCATTAAACGCAGTAAGCGCCAGGGCATGGTACCCAATGACCACTCCGGCATGATATGTAACATACCTAAAAGCACGCCCGACATCACCAGTACCGCCACTACCAGACGCAACAGAAACGCCATCCAGCCAGGTTGCGGGGTAAAGATTTTCTGCTTACGCAACTGCCAGTAAAGCAGCGAAGCATTCAGACACGCCGCCAGACCAATAGAAAGTGACAGCCCGGCATGTTTCAACGGACCGATAAACGCCAGGTTCATCAATTGCGTTAAAATCAGCGTAACGATGGCAATTTTCACTGGCGTTTTAATGTCCTGGCGGGAATAAAAGCCAGGAGCCAACACTTTCACTACAATCAGGCCAATCAAACCCACCGAGTAGGCAATTAACGCCCGCTGGGTCATCAGCGCATCAAAGGCGGTAAATTTACCGTACTGGAACAGCGAAACGGTTAACGGACCGGAAAGAATGCCCAACGCAACCGCACTCGGCAGCGCCAACAGGAAACAAAGACGCAGCCCCCAGTCCATCAAACGGTTGTATTCATCATGATTGCCACTGGCAAAACTTTTCGACAGCGACGGCAGCAAAATGGTGCCAAGCGCCACGCCCAGTACACCGGACGGAAACTCCATTAAGCGGTCGGCGTAATACATCCAAGACACCGAACCGGAAGCAAGAAACGAGGCAAAAATGGTGTTGATGATTAAGGAGATCTGGCTCACAGAGACGCCAAGGATCGCCGGTCCCATCTGTTTCACCACGCGCATTGCTCCGGCATCGTGGAAGTTAATGCGTGGCAAAACCAGCATGCCGATCTTCTTCAGATGCGGTAGCTGATACACCAGCTGCAGGATGCCGCCGACCGTAACAGCCCAGGCCAGCGCCAGCACCGGTGGATTAAAGTACGGCGCGGCAAACAGCGCAAAGCCAATCATGCTGATATTGAGCAATGTCGGGGCAAACGCCGGAATTGAGAAGCGGTTCCAGGTATTCAGAATCGCTCCCACCAGCGACGCCAGGGAGATCAGCAAGATATAGGGAAAGGTTATCTTTAGTAGCTGGCTGGTCAGGGCAAATTTGTCGGCAGTGTCAGCGAAGCCAGGCGCGGTCACCATGATCACCCACGGTGCAGCGAGCATGCCAGCGACCGTCACAACCGCCAGCGCAAGTGTCAGCAGGCCAGAAACATAAGAGACAAAGACCCGCGTGGCGTCTTCACCCTGCTTGCTTTTATATTCCGCCAGAATCGGTACAAATGCCTGGGAAAATGCCCCTTCGGCAAAAATACGGCGCAACAAGTTAGGAAGTTTAAAAGCGACGAAAAAGGCGTCGGTTGCCATCCCTGCGCCAAAGATTCTGGCGACAATTGCGTCACGTGCGAAGCCAAGCACACGCGAAAACATGGTCATCGAGCTGACGGCGGCCAGCGATTTTAATAAATTCATCGGTGTTCTAATCCAGACCCACGGGCAAAACGCCTGCAAGGCAGGCGCTGAAAGAGGCGAATAGTCTACCTGGATTATGGTGAATTGCTACCGCCAGATGTTACAGGGTTTATTCACTCATCGCATCGCGCCAGATCTTGTCAACGATACGTTGCGCCAGCACGGCCTGTTCGCCGGCGGTTTGCGGAACTGTCTGATTTTGCACGCATTCAATGAAGTGCCGCGCACAGCCGACAAATCCACGTTGCTCAAGCGTACTCTGCCAACCAGGAATCGGTTTATGCACTACGCCCTGCCCGCGCTCCTCACGCCATTCGCGCATATCCGTAATGTCGATGAGCGCACCGTCAGTCACGGCCTGCACGGTTTCACGCTGACTTCCGGCACGGCGATGCATACAGGTGGTGATCTGCAAAGGACCGGCCGAAAAATGGTGCTCGGCAAACAGCATTTCGCCAGCGTCATTAGTCAGTAGCGTACCGCCATCCAGAGAGGCTTTACCGCCCGACAACCACAGCGCGGTATCCACCACATGCAGATAATCATCCAGCAACGTGAAATAAAGATCGTGTGGCCCGACGCTATTGCTACGATGTTTATCCATTCTTAGCGAGGCTGCGGTGGCGAGTTGCGTTTTTAACTCACCGTAGAGTGGTGCGAAACGACGGTTAAAACCGACCATCAACGTCAATTTTTTCCGCGCCGCCAGTTCCACCAGCCGTTCAGCATCGCGCAGATTTTCTGCCAGCGGTTTATCGACACAGACATGTACCCCCGCATTGAGTAACGTACTGACCACGTCAAAGTGGCTGGCGGTGCTGGAATGCACAAAAACCGCATCGCAACTGGCGGCAAGGCTGGATAACGAATCAGCATAAGGAATGCGCCAGCTGTCACAAATTGGCAGGGCTTTGGCGCGCGTAGGCGACCACGCACCTTGTAACGTCCAGTCAGACGCTGCCGCCAGCACCGGTAACCACGCTTTTTGCGCGATGCCGCCTAACCCCACTACGCCGATACGTAATTTTTTCACTTTAATCTCCCAGATGGGCCAGCAACGAATCAAGACGCTGTTTCAGTTCTGCCACTTCGATTTCCAGGGCTTCGACGCGTGCCTGTAAATCACCGTCAACCGCGTTCGACATATCCATCACCGCCGGCTGATCTTCAACCTCACCACTGAAAAGATGCATGTAGCGGCTTTCACGTTTACCCGGTTCGCGGGCCAGACGCACCACAAAAGGACCATCTTCGCGATTTGCCAGTTGTTCCAGCGTCGACTCCACTTCCGCCATATCGCTGAATTCATACATTCGCGCGGCGCGGCTGCGCAGTTCACCCGGCGTCTGGGCACCACGCAATAACAACGTGGTGATTAACGCCACTTCTGCGGCGCTCAGTTTCAGATCGCCAAATTCTGAATTACAAAAACGTTGCTCATATTTGGTGACCCGATTACCAAAACCGCTCACTGTGCGTAGATAATGACGTTTGACCAGATTATCCAGCTGTTCCTGCACTTCGGATTCACTCAGATTCATGACCGGTTCACGGTTCGTTTTCTGATTACAGGCCGTTACTACACCATTGACTGAGAGCGGGTATTGCTCCGGCGTGGTCACCTGCTTTTCCAGCAAGCAACCAATCACGCGGGCTTCCAGGGCAGTAAGTTGATATTTCATGAGATTCTCCTTAGCGGCCGGGCGTCCAGTCTGGGGTAGTTAATGCCGTCAGTACGTGATCGCGCCATTGTCCATCAATCAACAGATAGTCTTTCGCATAGCCTTCTTTTTCAAAACCCAGTCGCGCCAGTAAATCACCGCTGCGTTTATTGTGCGGCATATAATTAGCCATAATGCGATGAATATGTTGGGTGCGCTGCATATAACGAATGGCTGCGGTCAGGGCTTCAAACATGAGTCCTTTGCCCTGCCATTTTTGCCCAATCGAATAACCGAGATAGCAGGCATGAAAAGAGCCACGAACAACATTGGAAAAATTGGCAACGCCAATAATCTCTTTTTCGTCCGGGTCGAATAAGCCAAAGTAAAAAGCTGAACCTTGTTTATGAAATTCGTTAATCATCCCTAGCCTGGCCTGCCAGCCTGATGGATAACAGTGGCTTTCGTCGCGCACTGGCTCCCAGGGCTTGAGGAAATGGCGATTCTCTGCGTAATAATCCGCCAGACGCCAGGCATCACGATCATGCACCAGACGCACGACCAGTCGGTCTGTGGTTAAGCGCACTTTTGGCACGTTACTGCGATAGCCAAACATTCTATACCTACTCCTTCCCGTAACGTCTTTAATACGCTGTAAGTATTACTATACCTGCGCAACCAGACCCTGTGAAAAGTCCAGAATGCCATTTTCTGCATTATTCACATATTTGATAAAAACTCTCTATCAAAGCGACGTTTTGATAAAAAAATATTGTCCCCGAAGTGATGGGAAAAGTCTTAGCGGCAATGCAGAATAGAAAGTGCTCATCTTTTATTTCCCGGGAGGGGAAATGTCCCGCGTGTCGCAGGCGAGGAACCTGGGTAAATACTTCCTGCTCATCGATAATATGCTGGTCGTGCTGGGGTTCTTTGTTGTCTTCCCGCTGATCTCTATCCGCTTCGTTGATCAAATGGGCTGGGCCGCCGTCATGGTCGGTATTGCCCTCGGCCTACGCCAGTTTATTCAGCAAGGTCTGGGTATTTTCGGCGGAGCAATTGCCGACCGCTTTGGTGCCAAACCGATGATTGTTACCGGTATGCTGATGCGTGCCGCCGGATTCGCCACAATGGGTATCGCCCACGAACCGTGGCTACTGTGGTTTTCATGCCTGCTTTCGGGACTCGGCGGCACGTTGTTTGATCCTCCGCGTTCGGCGCTGGTGGTGAAACTAATCCGTCCACAACAGCGTGGTCGTTTTTTTTCGCTGTTGATGATGCAGGACAGTGCCGGTGCGGTCATTGGCGCATTGTTGGGGAGCTGGCTGTTGCAATACGACTTTCGCCTGGTCTGCGCCACAGGGGCAGTTTTGTTTGTGCTGTGTGCAGCGTTCAATGCGTGGTTGTTACCGGCATGGAAACTCTCCACCGTACGCACGCCCGTTCGCGAAGGCATGACCCGCGTGATGCGCGACAAGCGTTTTGTCACCTATGTCCTGACGCTGGCGGGTTACTACATGCTGGCTGTACAAGTGATGCTGATGCTGCCAATTATGGTCAACGACGTGGCTGGCGCGCCCTCTGCCGTTAAATGGATGTATGCCATTGAAGCGTGTCTGTCGTTAACGTTGCTCTATCCTATCGCCCGCTGGAGTGAAAAGCATTTTCGTCTGGAACATCGGTTGATGGCTGGGCTGTTGATAATGTCATTAAGCATGATGCCAGTGGGCATGGTCAGCGGTCTGCAACAACTTTTCACCCTGATTTGTCTGTTTTATATCGGGTCAATCATTGCCGAGCCTGCGCGTGAAACCTTAAGTGCTTCGCTGGCAGACGCAAGAGCTCGCGGCAGCTATATGGGGTTTAGCCGTCTGGGTCTGGCGATTGGCGGCGCTATTGGTTATATCGGTGGCGGCTGGCTGTTTGACCTGGGCAAATCGGCGCACCAGCCAGAGCTTCCGTGGATGATGCTGGGCATTATTGGCATCTTCACTTTCCTTGCGCTGGGTTGGCAGTTTAGCCAGAAACGCACCGCGCGTCGTTTGCTTGAACGCGACGCCTGATTTGATACTCCCCCCTGACTCCTCCATACTGAAAGTGAACTGACAGCCAAATGGAGGAGTCACGTGAAGCTATACATTTACGATCACTGCCCTTACTGCCTCAAAGCCCGCATGATTTTCGGCCTGAAAAATATCCCCGTCGAATTACATGTTCTGCTCAACGACGACGCAGAAACACCCACCCGGATGGTCGGTCAAAAACAGGTTCCCATTCTGCAAAAAGATGACAGCCGCTATATGCCAGAAAGCATGGACATCGTTCACTATGTCGATAAACTCGACGGCAAACCGTTACTGACCGGCAAACGTTCCCCTGCCATTGAAGAGTGGCTGCGCAAGGTCAATGGCTACGCCAACAAACTGCTGTTGCCGCGTTTTGCCAAATCGGCATTTGATGAGTTTTCTACTCCTGCCGCGCGCAAATATTTCGTCGACAAGAAAGAGGCCAGCGCGGGTAATTTTGCCGACCTGCTGGCCCACTCTGACGGTCTGATTAAGAATATCAGCGATGTTTTACGTGCGCTGGACAAACTGATCGTCAAACCGAACGCCGTGAATGGCGAACTTTCGGAAGATGATATTCAGCTATTTCCGCTCCTGCGTAATCTGACGCTGGTAGCCGGAATCAACTGGCCAGGCCGCGTCGCTGATTACCGCGATAATATGGCGAAACAGACACAAATCAATTTGTTATCATCAATGGCGATTTAATCCTGACCCGCCGCGGCAGCCTGTATTCGCGGGTTGCCGCCGTTTTCAGTTTTTTCTGCTGGCGAGTTTATCGCTGGTGACACATGCTGCGTTGTGTCAGGATATTGACGCAGATTTCATGTCGAGGACTACCATGAACAAGTTTTTATTTGCCGCTGCATTGATCGTCAGTGGCCTGCTCGTTGGCTGTAATCAACTCACCCAATACACCATCACCGAACAAGAAATTAACCAGTCGCTTGCGAAACATAATAATTTCTCAAAAGATATCGGTTTACCCGGCGTGGCTGACGCCCATATTGTTCTGACAAACCTGACCAGCCAAATTGGTCGCGAAGAGCCGAATAAGGTTACCCTAACCGGAGACGCCAATCTGGACATGAACTCCCTGTTCGGTAGCCAGAAAGCGACCATGAAACTGAAGCTGAAAGCGCTGCCCGTGTTTGATAAAGAAAAAGGCGCGATCTTCCTGAAAGAGATGGAAGTGGTCGATGCGACGGTACAACCGGAAAAAATGCAAACGGTGATGCAAACGTTGCTCCCCTATTTGAACCAGGCATTACGCAATTACTTTAACCAGCAACCTGCTTACGTCCTGCGCGAAGATGGCAGCCAGGGCGAAGCAATGGCGAAGAAACTGGCGAAAGGCATTGAAGTGAAGCCAGGCGAAATTGTCATTCCGTTTACTGATTAATCACGAGGGCGCATTCGCGCCCTTTATTTTTCGTGCAAAGGAAAACGTTTCCGCTTATCCTTTGTGTCCGGCAAAAACATCCCTTCAGCCGGAGCATAGAGATTAATGACTGCACCATCCCAGGTATTAAAGATCCGCCGCCCAGACGACTGGCACCTTCACCTCCGCGATGGCGACATGTTAAAAACTGTCGTGCCGTATACCAGCGAAATTTATGGACGGGCTATCGTAATGCCCAATCTGGCTCCGCCCGTGACCACTGTTGAGGCTGCCGTGGCGTATCGCCAGCGTATTCTTGACGCCGTACCTGCCGGGCACGATTTCACCCCATTGATGACCTGTTATTTAACAGATTCGCTGGATCCGAATGAGCTGGAGCGCGGATTTAACGAAGGCGTGTTCACCGCTGCAAAACTTTACCCGGCAAACGCAACCACTAACTCCAGTCACGGCGTGACGTCAGTTGACGCAATCATGCCGGTATTAGAGCGCATGGAAAAAATCGGTATGCCGCTACTGGTGCATGGTGAAGTGACACATGCAGATATCGACATTTTTGATCGTGAAGCGCGCTTTATAGAAAGCGTGATGGAACCGCTACGCCAGCGTCTGACTGCACTGAAAGTCGTTTTTGAGCACATCACCACCAAAGATGCTGCCGACTATGTCCGTGACGGAAATGAACGGCTGGCTGCCACCATCACTCCGCAGCATCTGATGTTTAACCGCAACCATATGCTGGTTGGTGGCGTGCGTCCGCACCTGTATTGTCTACCCATCCTCAAACGCAATATCCACCAACAGGCATTGCGTGAACTGGTCGCCAGCGGTTTTAATCGTGTATTCCTCGGAACGGATTCTGCGCCACATGCACGTCATCGCAAAGAGAGCAGCTGCGGCTGCGCGGGCTGCTTCAACGCCCCAACCGCGCTGGGCAGTTACGCTACCGTCTTTGAAGAGATGAATGCTTTGCAGCACTTTGAAGCATTCTGTTCTGTAAACGGCCCGCAGTTCTATGGCTTGCCGGTCAACGACACATTCATCGAACTGGTACGTGAAGAGCAACAGGTTGCTGAAAGCATCGCACTGACTGATGACACCCTGGTGCCATTCCTCGCTGGGGAAACGGTACGCTGGTCCGTTAAACAATAAAAATCGTAGCTTCCTGTTGTCATTAGGTTATTTTGCCTGTATAAATAACCAGTATATTCAACAGGGGGCTATTATGCGAATTGAAGTCACCATAGCGAAAACTTCTCCATTGCCAGCTGGGGCTATTGACGCCCTGGCTGGCGAACTTTCCCGCCGTATTCAGTATGCGTTTCCTGATAATGAAGGCCACGTATCGGTACGTTATGCCGCAGCAAATAATTTATCGGTTATTGGCGCGACAAAAGAAGATAAACAGCGCATTAGCGAAATTCTCCAGGAAACGTGGGAAAGCGCCGATGACTGGTTTGTCAGCGAATAATATGCAGTGATTTTTGTTTTTGCCGGGTCGCCCCGGCTTTTTTATTTTACTTGCGAATTGTGAGTACAAAATTTCTACACTTCCTCAAAATAATTGCACAATATGCTAAAAAAATATGAATGACATGCTGTTTTATTGTTCATATAAATCTTAAAAGCAGAAATTTATCTGTTCCCCCCTTTAAAAATTCGGTGAATACCCTTACTTATTGGTATACTGAAGTTGCTTCAGATAAAAACGCATTGAACCTCGAATAACGTTGTCTAGTAACACGAATTAGGGGGCCATGATGGAAAAAAATAATGAAGTCATTCAGACTCATCCGCTCGTAGGGTGGGACATCAGCACCGTTGATAGCTATGATGCGCTGATGTTGCGTTTGCACTACCAGACCCCAAATAAGTCCGAGCAGGAAGGGACTGAAGTTGGTCAGACGCTCTGGTTAACCACTGATGTTGCCAGACAATTTATTTCGATATTAGAAGCAGGAATCGCCAAAATTGAATCCGGTGATTTCCCGGTAAACGAGTATCGGCGTCATTAACATGACATGACCATCCACCCAAAAGGCACCTCACCGGTGCCTTTACCATTTCTGGGTTGTATATCTGCATTCAGTTAATTACTCTGCTTAAACCATGAGAGCAGAGAGAAAAAAATGAAATACGATCTCATCATTATTGGCAGCGGTTCCGTAGGCGCTGCCGCCGGGTATTATGCAACCCGCGCCGGTTTAAACGTGCTTATGACCGACGCCCATATGCCACCACATAAACACGGCAGCCACCACGGCGATACGCGATTAATTCGCCATGCTTATGGTGAAGGCGAAAAGTATGTCCCGCTGGTCCTCCGCGCGCAAATGCTGTGGGATGAACTTTCCCGCCACAACGAAGATGATCCCATTTTTGTACGCTCTGGTGTCATTAACCTCGGTCCAGCTGACTCCGCATTTCTCGCCAACGTCGCCCACAGCGCCGAACAGTGGCAACTCAACGTTGAAAAGCTCGACGCGCAAGGGATTATGGCCCGCTGGCCAGAAATACGCGTCCCGGACAACTACATCGGCTTATTTGAGACTGATTCCGGCTTTTTACGCAGCGAACTGGCGATTAAAACCTGGATCCAACTGGCGAAGGAAGCGGGCTGTGCGCAGCTGTTCAACTGCCCGGTCACCGCAATTCGTCATGACGATGATGGCGTAACTATTGAAACGGCAGACGGTGAGTATCAGGCGAAAAAAGCGATTGTCTGCGCGGGAACATGGGTAAAAGACCTACTCCCGGAGCTGCCTGTCCAGCCCGTACGCAAAGTATTTGCCTGGTATCAGGCCGATGGCCGCTATAGCGTGAAGAATAAATTCCCGGCATTTACCGGTGAACTGCCCAATGGCGATCAATATTATGGTTTTCCGGCAGAAAACGACGCGTTGAAGATTGGCAAACATAACGGAGGCCAGATTATCCATTCAGCAGATGAACGTGTTCCGTTTGCGGAAGTGGTCAGCGATGGTTCGGAAGCCTTCCCGTTCTTGCGCAATGTGTTGCCGGGTATCGGCTGCTGCCTGTACGGCGCTGCCTGCACCTATGATAATTCTCCTGACGAGGATTTTATTATCGATACTCTACCCGCCCACGATAATACACTGCTCATTACCGGCCTGAGTGGGCACGGTTTTAAATTTGCGTCAGTTTTAGGGGAAATAGCTGCCGATTTTGCGCAAGACAAAAAAAGCGATTTTGATTTGACGCCATTCAGGCTTTCCCGCTTCCAATAATCATCATTACGGCCTCCAGAATGAGGCCGTTTTTACAGGAGTATTTAATGCGTCGGCTGTTGCACTATCTCATCAATAATATTCGCGAGCATCTGATGCTTTATCTTTTTCTCTGGGGATTGTTGGCAATTATGGATTTGATCTATGTGTTTTATTTTTAGTTTTCCGCACTGACATAAACTGACAAATATTTAATCTCCCTTTCATTTAGCGTGAAAAATTGAATGAGATTATTCCTGCTTCAACAGCACTCACCAGACATCTCTGATGCTGAACCCACTAAACTTATGAAGATTCTTTCATTATTAATTCAAAATTATTGAAATAAAAATAAATATCATTCAATTTGTTATTTTTGTGTTGCAATTCATTCTCCGACACGCCATTTTCTTTCTCTCGCAAATTCGTTTTGGATGCACTTATGTCATTCACAAATACCCCTGAACGCTATGGTGTTATATCTGCGGCCTTCCATTGGCTAAGCGCAATTATTGTCTACGGCATGTTTGCTTTAGGTCTGTGGATGGTCACGCTCAGTTATTACGATGGCTGGTATCACAAAGCACCCGAACTGCATAAAAGCATCGGTATTTTGTTAATGATGGGGCTGGTTATTCGCGTTCTGTGGCGCGTCATATCTCCACCGCCGGGTCCGCTGCAGAGTTATTCGCCCATGACTCGTCTTGGCGCAAAGGCTGGACATCTCGCATTGTACTTATTGCTGTTCGCCATCGGCATCAGCGGCTATCTGATCTCAACTGCCGATGGTAAACCGATCAGCGTTTTTGGCTGGTTTGACGTCCCCGCGACCCTCGCCGACGCTGGCGCACAGGCTGACTTTGCCGGTGCCCTGCATTTTTGGCTCGCGTGGAGCGTCGTAGTACTGTCCGTTATGCACGGATTTATGGCCCTGAAGCATCATTTCATCGATAAAGACGACACTCTGAAGCGCATGCTGGGAAAGTCGTCATCTGACTATGGAGTATAAAAAATGAAAAAAAGCCTGCTTGGTTTAACCTTCGCTTCCTTGATGTTCTCTGCCGGTTCAGCGGTTGCCGCCGATTACAAAATTGACAAAGAAGGTCAGCACGCCTTTGTTAACTTCCGCATCCAGCATCTTGGCTATAGCTGGTTATATGGCACCTTTAAAGATTTCGACGGTACTTTTACCTTTGATGAAAAAAATCCGGCTGCCGATAAAGTGAATGTGACAATTAACACCACCAGCGTCGATACTAATCACGCCGAACGCGATAAACATCTTCGCAGTGCAGATTTCCTCAATACTGCAAAATATCCACAGGCAATATTCACCTCCACCAGCGTGAAGAAAGACGGTGACGAACTGGATATTACCGGCGATCTGACGCTGAATGGCGTAACCAAACCCGTCACGCTGGAAGCGAAATTAATTGGTCAAGGCGACGACCCGTGGGGTGGTAAACGTGCAGGCTTCGAGGCCGAAGGCAAAATTAAGCTCAAGGACTTCAATATCAAAACAGATTTAGGTCCAGCTTCTCAGGAAGTGGATCTGATTATTTCAGTGGAAGGCGTACAGCAGAAGTAAGAGTGAAATGTTGCCGGATGGCACGCATCCGGCAATGATATTTACTCTGTTGGATCAGGAATGCCCAGTGTTGTATTCAGACGTCCACGAGACTTATTAAAGATCTTATTGCCATTTTCACGTCCTGCCCGACGGCGTCGCTGTTCCTCTGGCGGTAACGCGCTTTCTTCGCAGCAAATCTCACTACAACAACCTTTGTATTTTTCCGCACATACTGGACACTGAATAAACAGCAGATGGCAGCCATCATTTTTACAGTTGGTATGGCTGTCGCACGGCGCACCGCACTGGTGGCAATGCGCGATAATCTCATCAGATATACGTTCGCCCATCCGCTCGTCAAAAACAAAATTTTTGCCAATAAAACGTACCGGTAAACCCTGCTCGCGCGCCTTGCGGGCGTATTCAATAATTCCGCCCTCGATATGCCAGACTTTATTGAATCCGTTATGTTTCATCCAGGCACTGGCCTTTTCACAACGAATGCCGCCGGTGCAGTACATAACGATTTTTTTATCTTTATGTGCCTGCATCATCTCGACTGCTTTTGGCAGCTGCTCACGGAAGGTATCTGCCGGAATTTCCAGCGCGTTTTCAAAGTGCCCCACTTCATACTCATAGTGGTTACGCATGTCGATAAACAGTGCATCGGGATCGTCAAGCATGGCGTTCACTTCCGCCGCTTGCAAATACTCACCAACATTACTGGCATCGAAGTGAGGATCATCAATACCGTCGGCAACAATGCGATCGCGTACCTTCATGCGCAGCACCCAGAAGGATTTCCCGTCATCATCCAACGCGATATTCAGGCGTAAGCCCTCTAAAGCCGGGTCGAAGGCATAAAGCTGCGCGCGAAATGTTTCAACATTGCTCGCAGGTACGCTGATTTGCGCGTTAATGCCCTCATGCGCCAGATACACTCGCCCAAAAACATTCAGCGCGGTAAACAGCTGATATAAAGCGTCACGGGTCGCCTTAGGATCGGCGATGTGGAAATACTTATAAAACGAAATGGTGGTTCGCGGTTCGCTCTCAGCCAACATTTTGGCTTTTAACGCGTCGTTGGAAATGCGGTTGTGTAACACTGGCATGGTGTACGGTTCCTGCGAGATGGGAAAGTAAAAATCCGCGGCATGATATAGCAATTATCGATAATTAACATCCACACATTTTACGCTACATTTGCGCATTAAAAATTATTTGTTATTTACATGCGCGGCAATTTCGCCCAGTCTTCAGTCACAAATTTTGGTTGCGGACGAAAAAATGCGACAATACATACAATTGCCCGTATAGGTTGAAAAACAGGATTGATATGACGAATCTACCCAAGTTCTCCACCGCACTGCTTCATCCGCGTTATTGGTTAACCTGGTTGGGTATTGGCGTACTTTGGTTAGTCGTGCAATTGCCCTACCCGGTTATCTACCGCCTCGGTTGTGGATTAGGAAAACTTGCGTTACGTTTTATGAAACGACGCGCAAAAATTGTGCATCGCAACCTGGAACTGTGCTTCCCGGAAATGAGCGAACAAGAACGCCGTAAAATGGTGGTGAAGAATTTCGAATCCGTTGGCATGGGACTGATGGAAACTGGCATGGCGTGGTTCTGGCCGGACCGCAGAATCGCCCGCTGGACGGAAGTGATCGGCATGGAACACATTCGTGACGTGCAGGCGCAAAAACGCGGCATCCTGTTAGTTGGCATCCATTTTCTGACACTGGAGCTTGGTGCGCGGCAGTTTGGTATGCAGGAACCGGGGATTGGCGTTTACCGCCCGAACGATAATCCACTGATTGACTGGCTACAAACCTGGGGCCGTTTGCGCTCAAATAAATCGATGCTCGACCGCAAAGATTTAAAAGGCATGATTAAAGCCCTGAAAAAAGGCGAAGTGGTCTGGTACGCACCGGATCATGATTACGGCCCGCGCTCAAGCGTTTTCGTCCCGTTGTTTGCCGTTGAGCAGGCTGCGACCACGACCGGAACCTGGATGCTGGCACGGATGTCCGGCGCATGTCTGGTGCCCTTCGTTCCACGCCGTAAGCCAGATGGCAAAGGGTATCAGTTGATTATACTGCCGCCAGAGTGTTCTCCGCCGCTGGATGATGCCGAAACTACCGCCGCGTGGATGAACAAAGTGGTCGAAAAATGCATCATGATGGCACCAGAGCAGTATATGTGGTTACACCGTCGCTTTAAAACACGCCCGGAAGGCGTTCCTTCACGCTATTAAATCTTCCATGCTGGATGCTTCAGAATGGCATCCGGCATTACCACAGCAAATCCCCCTGATTTAGCGATAAAAGCTCTCTGGATTGCGCCCCCTGGAAGTCGGGCGCATAATTAGTGTGCTTATCTTTTCTTCTTATGTTCACCGCGCCTGGCGCACCAACAGCGGATTGCTATGTCACCCTGTGAAAATGACACCCCTATAAACTGGAAACGAAACCTGATCGTCGCCTGGCTAGGCTGTTTTCTTACCGGTGCCGCCTTCAGCCTGGTAATGCCCTTCTTACCCCTCTACGTTGAGCAGCTTGGCGTTACCGGCCACTCCGCCCTGAATATGTGGTCCGGTATTGTCTTCAGCATTACATTTTTATTTTCGGCCATCGCCTCACCGTTTTGGGGTGGACTCGCCGACCGTAAAGGCCGAAAACTCATGCTATTACGCTCTGCTCTCGGCATGGGCATCGTGATGGTGTTGATGGGACTGGCACAAAATATCTGGCAGTTTTTGATCCTGCGGGCGCTTCTTGGTTTACTTGGCGGATTTGTCCCCAACGCTAATGCTCTTATCGCCACACAAGTACCGCGTAATAAAAGCGGCTGGGCGCTGGGTACGCTCTCCACAGGCGGCGTTAGCGGCGCGTTGCTCGGCCCAATGGCTGGCGGTTTGCTCGCTGATAGCTACGGCTTACGTCCGGTATTCTTTATTACCGCCAGTGTGCTCATACTCTGCTTTTTCGTCACCCTGTTTTGCATCAGAGAAAAATTCCAGCCGGTCAGCAAAAAAGAGATGCTGCATATGCGGGAAGTGGTGACATCACTTAAAAACCCGAAACTGGTACTCAGCCTGTTTGTCACCACGTTAATCATCCAGGTGGCGACGGGCTCAATTGCCCCCATTCTGACGCTGTATGTCCGCGAACTGGCGGGTAACGTCAGTAACGTCGCTTTTATCAGTGGCATGATCGCCTCGGTGCCAGGCGTGGCGGCTCTGCTAAGTGCACCACGACTCGGCAAACTTGGCGATCGAATCGGACCCGAAAAGATCCTGATTACGGCGCTGATCTTTTCTGTACTGCTATTGATCCCAATGTCTTACGTTCAGACGCCATTACAACTTGGGATTTTACGTTTTTTGCTCGGTGCCGCCGATGGTGCACTACTCCCCGCCGTACAGACACTATTAGTTTATAACTCGAGCAACCAGATCGCCGGGCGTATCTTCAGCTATAACCAATCGTTTCGTGATATTGGCAACGTTACCGGACCATTGATGGGAGCCGCGATTTCAGCGAACTACGGTTTCAGAGCGGTATTTCTCGTCACCGCTGGCGTAGTGTTATTCAACGCAGTCTATTCATGGAACAGTCTACGTCGTCGTCGAATACCCCAGGTATCGAACTGATTTTTCGCCTTTCATACTTGCAAAAGCGGAGAATCAGCTATCCTTTTCCCTGAAACCTCATCAACTCAAAGGGAGAATCGTGATGACCATGTACGCAACGCTTGAAGAAGCCATTGACGCTGCACGCGAAGAATTTCTTGCAGACAACCCCGGCATCGACGCCGAAAACGCGAATGTGCAACAGTTCAATGCCCAAAAATACGTTTTGCAGGACGGCGACATCATGTGGCAAGTTGAGTTTTTTGCCGACGAAGGGGAAGAAGGTGAATGTTTACCCATGCTTAGCGGTGAAGCTGCGCAAAGTGTCTTTGACGGCGACTATGATGAGATAGAGATCCGCCAGGAGTGGCAGGAAGAGAATACATTACATGAATGGGACGAGGGGGAATTTCAGCTTGAGCCACCGCTGGATACCGAGGAAGGACGCGCAGCAGCTGATGAGTGGGATGAACGTTAATCACTCATACGGGCCATGATGAATGTCGATCGGCAGCAGTAAAGTATCAAAAACCAGGGAGAATGGCAGATCAAGGATCGTGACATAACGCCAGGCGGAGTCACGCACATCCCATTGCACACCGGGATAATATTGGTTGCCATGCCCCTGCCCCGGTATAGTGCGACTAATGATGCTGCCACAGCCACTCAGCAAGGTCACCATGATGCTCACCACAATTAAACGCATTTGATACCTCTTCCGTAAAAAAATACCGGCATAACGCCGGTATTTTTATTGGCTCGTTGTTTTTGCCGGATGCGGCGTGAACGCCTTGCTCGACCCACAAAATTTTGCAAAATCAATAATTTGCAGGAACAATGTAGGCCTGATAAGCGTAGCGCATCAGGCAACTACGTTTTTATTGCGAAGCCGCATCCGGTTTACGCAATGCCAGTGGATTGAGCTTTATCCCTTCGTAATAACTCACCCATGAAGAATATCTCTCAGGGGAATTCCAGACGCGGAAATGCAGACGGGCCATCGTCACCGGATCGCTTAGCAGCACCAGGCGACGATCGCGATTCAGCTTCTCTGGCGTCTCGTTCAGCGCCTGTTCAACGTGGCGGTCACGGGCGATTTCCAGCACCTTACTGGCCCGGTGACGCGCGGTCGCCATTGCGGTTGCCAGAGCGTTAAATGACGGGTTAAACACTGCGTGCATAAAGCCATCGTCAAGGGAGCGTTGGCGATTCATCTCAAGGAACCGATCGGTATCAACCAGCACCTGCGGCGGTGAATACTCTTCCGGGATCAGGAACAGTTTCCAGCGTTTGGTGCGCAGACCAACGGTGGCACGGCTGGAAATCACCGAAACAAACGGTGACAGGATCAACGAGAAGACAATCGGTGCCAGCCAGAACAGGAAACGCAGATCCAACCACGCCATCCCAACAGCCCACACTAACCCTAACAGCAGCTGTGAGCCGTGGCGTTTGAACGCTTCACCCCAGGAAGTGGAGTCATCATCACGCTGCGGTGAATTCCACACCACTTCCCAGCCAAGGAACGCGCTGACGACGAAGACCGTATGGAACAGCATGCGTACCGGAGCCAGCAGCACGGAAAACAGCACTTCCAGCAGCAACGATAATGTAACGCGCCAGAAGCCGCCGTATTCTTTCGTTCCTTTGCACCAGATAAGCAAAATGCTCAATAACTTCGGCAGGAACAACAGCACCATGGTCGAAGCAAAAAGTGCAATCGCCAGCTCAGGACGCCACTGCGGCCACACCGGGAATAACTGCCGTGGTTGCAGGAAGTATTGCGGTTCGGTCAACGCATGCACTACCTGCAATGCAGTAGAGAGCGCGAGGAACATAAACCACAACGGAGCGGAGAGATAAGACATCACGCCCGTCAGGAACACCGCACGGTGAACCGGATGCATACCCTTCACCAGGAACAGACGGAAGTTCATCAGGTTACCGTGGCACCAGCGGCGGTCACGTTTTAGCTCATCAAGCAAGTTAGGCGGTAATTCTTCATAAGAACCCGGGAGATCGTAAGCAATCCAGACTCCCCAACCTGCACGGCGCATCAACGCCGCTTCCACGAAGTCATGTGACAGGATTGAACCGGCAAAGGAACCTTCGCCCGGCAGCGGAGCCAGTGCGCAGTGCTCGATAAACGGTTTCACGCGGATAATCGCGTTATGTCCCCAGTAGTGCGACTCGCCAAGTTGCCAGAAGTGCAAACCGGCTGTAAACAGTGGCCCATACACGCGGGTCGCGAACTGCTGACAGCGCGCATACAGCGTATCCATACCGGACGCTTTCGGCGACGACTGAATGATCCCGGCGTTCGGGTTGGCTTCCATCAGGCGCACCAGGCCGCACAAACAATCACCGGTCATTACCGAGTCAGCATCCAGCACCACCATGTAGCTGTACTGGCTGCCCCATCGACGGCAGAAGTCATCGATATTACCGCTTTTACGCTTCACGCGACGACGGCGGCGGCGATAGAAAATCTGACCTTCGCCACCGACTTCAGCGATAAGCTCCATCCAGGCTTTTTGCTCTGCGACGCAGATATCCGGGTTATAACTGTCACTCAGAATGTAAACATCAAAGTGTTTGGCATTCCCGGTGGCTTTTACTGATTCCCACGTTGCACGCAAGCCAGCAAAAACACGGTTCACGTCTTCGTTACAGATAGGCATGATCAACGCCGTGCGATGCTCCGGGTTTAATGGTTCATCGCCAACTGTCGACGCAGATATACTGTATTTATCGCGACCAATAAGCAGTTGCAGGAAGCCCATCAACGCCGTCCAGAATCCGGCGGACACCCAACAGAACAGTACCGCAAAGAGGATCAGGATACCGGTTTGCAGCATATAAGGCAGAAGCTGCATGAAGGAAACCCACACATCCTGACCAACCATATCCATAGGATTAATCAGCGCCCAACCCTGATAAGGAAGAATGGTCTTCATATACCAGGTCGCGACGACAGTTTGCGCGAGCGTCAGGATCAACAGAATGTAACGGCGGATAGTACCGACGGTACGCCACTTTTGCTCGCTCTCCTGCTCTTCTTTGGTCAAACGAGCCAGATAGCGCGGCGTTACATCGCGTCCACGCAGGCGATCCCAGAAACGGCCTACCGGGTTGGTACGCCACGGGTCGGGAAACATCGAGGAGCGTTTTGCTTCTGGCATCGCCTTAAGCTGATCGCGCCCTTCATCATCTTTAATTAACTGTCCATCAGCAAGTGAATCTGGCCAGGCTTGTTCCAGACGCGCCTTTACCGAGCCTTGCGGGGAGTCATCCTCCCGCGCCCAGGTGCGGTGTTCGGCATCCAGCGCCTGATGAACGGCGCGGATATCAGTCTTCGGCAATGCCGCTTTCTCGCTTGCGGCGATGGGCATTGCGTCAATGTACTCAGTTGTCTTATTCATTGGCAGGTAACTGGTAGCTCCAGGTTTCACTCAACGTCTGATCGGCATTCACCAGCGCAGCACGCATTTCAGTGGTTTTCTTGGCATCTTTCACTTTCACACGCATCACCAGACGCCAGCCTTTGGTAACCGGGTTATAGCGCACCGTGCTTTCCACTATCTCACCATTATCACCAATGCTGGTTTGCGCTGTGACCGGGGTATCCTCTGGCAGTTTTTTCATCTCTGCGCCGGTAAAATCGACCACAAAGGCGATAGTACCGTCAGGCTGGCGAATCAGGTTCGACTGCTTCACATCCCCCGTTGAACGACGCGTTTGTTGCACCCATGCGTTATCTGGCGCATGCAGTTTGTCTTCATCACGGCTGAAGGTGATGGTGTATTTAAAGTTCATCTCTTTACCCGGCTCCGGCAGCTGATCCGGCGTCCAGTAAGCGACGATGTTATCGTTGGTTTCATCGTTGGTTGGAATTTCCACCAGCTCAACGCTGCCTTTGCCCCACTCCCCTTTCGGAGTCACCCATGCGCTTGGACGGAGATCGTAACGATCATCAAGATCTTCAAAGCGGGAGAAATCACGACCGCGCTGCAACAGACCGAAGCCTTGCGGGTTTTCCATCGAGAAGCTGCTGACCGCTAAATGTTTCGGGTTATTCAACGGACGCCAGATCCATTCGCCATTACCAGCATGGATAGACAGACCGTTAGAGTCGTGCAACTCCGGACGATAGTTATTTGCAGGCGACGGTTGGTTCGGCCCAAACAGGAACATACTGGTTAACGGTGCAACCCCCAGTTTGCCGACTTTATCGCGCAGATAGATTTTCGACTGCACATCCACAACCGTGTCACGCCCTGGCATAACTACGAATTTGTAAGCACCTGTCGCGCGGGGCGAGTCAAGCAATGCATAAATGGTTAAACGTTTATCAGTCGGTTTTGGACGCTCGATCCAGAACTCTTTGAAGCGTGGAAATTCTTCACCCGATGGCAAGGCGGTATCAATTGCCAGGCCGCGTGCAGAAAGGCCATAAACCTGACCTGCACCAATCACGCGGAAATAGCTGGCCCCGAGCATGCTGACGATTTCATCGTTTTTATCTTTGCTGTTGATCGGGTAAAGCACTTTAAAACCGGCAAAACCAAGGTCTTTTACCGTGTCTTTGTCATGCTGAACATCGCCGAAAGTGAAATAATCCGGGCTGTATTTGATTCGTTTGACTGCGGTGGCAGTCACTTCATTTATTTTGACCGGGGTATCGAAGTACATACCCTGATGGTAGAACTCGAGTTTGAATGGGGTCTTCAGATTGTTCCAGTACGCTTTGTCATGATTAAACTGGATCTGCTGATAGTCCGCGTATTTCATGTCGCGGAAAACGGAGGGCAAGTTGCTTTTAGGCGCCTCATAGCCTTTCCCGGCTAAGGATTGAGCTTGCTTTGCGACATCATCAATACTGAAAGCCCAGCTTGAAGAGGTATACAGGGTTAACATTACTGCAGCACTCAACCAACGCATTTTCATCATTTGTAGTTTATGTTTCATAATTAGTAAGCACTTCCCCCTTTGTGTGCTTATATCGATCCGATCTATTTTAATGGATAACCAGCCATTCCGACAACAGAATCCCGGTATCGTTCAGCACGCTGGCTCATGGATTAAGCACCTGATTGCAACCGTTTTCACTTTCCGTGCTTCTCCTAAAGACAGAAGCATCGACTTCGTGTAGGGTTTGCCAGCAAATTTATTTATCAACCGTCTTACAGACGCTTCCATTCTGGTTAGTGGTAGCGATGATGCTATGCATAAAAACCTTGAAGCCTGCGTCTGGCGCGGTCAGGTCGGTGTCGCTATGGCAACAAGCCTAAAGGCATAACCCGACAGGGATAAGACGAAAAATCCGAGATTAGTTAACCATATATGAATCCAGTACCCGCGCAACGTGAATATTTCCTCGACTCCATCCGCGCCTGGCTGATGTTGTTAGGGATCCCTTTTCATATTTCTTTAATCTATTCGAGCCATACATGGCATGTGAATAGCGCCGAACCGTCATTATGGCTGACCCTTTTTAATGACTTCATCCACTCGTTCCGCATGCAGGTATTTTTCGTTATATCCGGCTACTTTTCCTACATGCTTTTTTTACGCTATCCCTTGAAAAAATGGTGGAAAGTACGTGTCGAACGTGTAGGTATCCCGATGTTAACAGCCATCCCCCTACTGACATTACCGCAATTTATTATGCTGCAATACGTCAAAGGGAAAGCGGAAAGTTGGCCTGGGCTATCATTGTATGACAAATATAATACGTTGGCCTGGGAATTAATATCACACCTGTGGTTTTTACTGGTGTTAGTAGTCATGACGACGCTGTGCGTATGGATATTTAAACGCATCAGAAATAATTTAGAAAATTCTGATAAAACGAATAAAAAATTCTCGATGGTAAAACTATCGGTGATTTTTTTGTGCCTCGGCATCGGTTATGCGGTAATAAGAAGAACGATTTTTATTGTGTATCCGCCCATTCTGAGTAATGGCATGTTCAATTTTATTGTCATGCAAACGCTATTTTATTTGCCGTTCTTTATCCTAGGCGCACTGGCTTTCATTTTCCCTCATCTTAAAGCCTTGTTTACCACGCCGTCTCGTGGCTGTACCCTTGCAGCAGCATTGGCGTTTGTCGCTTATTTACTCAACCAGCGCTATGGCAGTAGCGATGCCTGGATGTACGAAACCGAGTCGGTGATCACCATGGTCCTCGGTCTGTGGATGGTGAATGTGGTCTTCTCCTTTGGCCACCGTTTGCTTAACTTCCAGTCAGCGCGGGTGACTTATTTTGTTAACGCATCGCTGTTTATCTATCTGGTTCACCACCCGTTAACGCTGTTTTTCGGCGCATACATTACACCGCACATCACCTCCAACTGGCTTGGTTTTCTCTGTGGCCTGATATTCGTTGTAGGGATTGCGATAATTCTGTATGAAATTCATTTACGCATCCCGTTACTGAAGTTTTTGTTCTCTGGTAAACCGGTTGTTAAGCGTGAGAACGATAAAGCACCAGCCCGTTAAGCCGCGTTTACAATAACCATTCCACGGGCAATATCGACGCCAGTCTGACCATAACCCGCTTCCAGAAACTGGTGGCGGGTTCTTTTTTGAGAACAATCTCTTTCTTTGCATGACGATCAACCCAGTTGATCCGTCCCCACCTGTCCAGACGGAGCTGCCAGGCCGCATCATACTGGCTCTGAACAAAGCGTTTATCAATTAACTGTGCCAGCGTTTCGCTCTCTATCACGAACCCCATTTCAGTATTGAGCAATGTCGAACGCGGATCGAAATTGAAAGAGCCGATAAACACCGTTTTACCATCGATGCTAAAGGTTTTAGCATGCAGGCTGGCACCGGAATTACCGGTTATGCCGCGATCGTGTAACGTACTACTTTGTTCACGCGTCGGCTTGAGTTCATATAATTCCACGCCGTAGCGGAGCAATTTTTTGCGCCAGCGTGCGTATCCTGCATGGACGACAGCAACATCGTTAGCGGCAAGAGAATTGGTTAGGATCGCAATCTTTACCCCTTTTCTCACCATCCGTAAGAGTTGCGCCACACCTGCGCGTGTCGGTACAAAATAGGAAGAGATAATATCGATGCGTTCACTGGGTGAGCCCATGATATCGAACAGGCGCTGCGGTAACAGTGAATGCCGTTTTGCCTTGCCTTCCCCTTTCGCCGGATCATCACTTAATAAACGTGTTTTCGCCCAGATAAGCGGCAACGTTCCATCAACCAGATGATTTATAAACGGACTGGATTCCATTTTGCGTAAGTAACGATGCGTCATAGCATCGTTATGCCAGGAGGCGGGTAACTCGATGCGATCCGCCATTTCACCTTCCGGGACATCCAGCACCTGCTGTAGGGGTGAAACCGATTTGCAATACCAGTAGCGGGCGAAATCATCGGCAACGTCCTCTACCACCGGTCCTATTGCCATGACATCTAAATCCGAAAAAAGTGGCTCTTCCCCTGCACCAAAATAGGCATCACCAATATTTCGCCCCCCTACCAGCGTCACCACGCCATCGACAGTGAAACTTTTATTGTGCATACGGCGATTGAGACGGGAAAAGTCGGTGATATAACCAAGCGGACGCAGCAAGCGAAACGAGAAAGGATTAAAAAGCCGGACTTCAATGCGTGGATGACTGTCAAGCAAGCGTAAAATGTCGTCAAGTCCGGGCGTATTGTTGTCGTCCAGCAACAAACGGACGCGAACGCCACGCTTTGCTGCGGCTAACAGGGCGGAAAACAGTAACCGACCCGACATATCGTCCTGCCAGATGTAATACTGAACATCCAGCGTATGCTCTGCCATTTCGGCCAGACGATACCGGGCGGCAAACGCATCCAGACTTTTCTCCAGAGGGAAAAGACCACACTGACCGGGATGTTGCGAACACAGTGGCAGCACCGCGCTCGCCAGCCGGGGCAAATCATTCATCTCCTTGTTGGGTAAGGAGTCTTTCGTAGAGGTGGGCGTTTTCTTCATCATAACAGACAAAGTATACCTGTTCGGGTAAAGCGTGACGGGTAATAAATTCTGAAACGGTTTTTACTGCGATTTCAGCCGCTGCCGCACGAGGGTAACCATAAACCCCAGTACTGATTGCAGGAAAAGCCACTGACGTATAGCTGTTTGCCGCCACCAGTCGTAGGCTATTGAGATAGGCATCCTGCAAAAGCTGGTCTTCGTTTTGTTCACCACCACGCCAGACTGGCCCGACGGTGTGCACTACGGCTTTAGCGGGAAGATCGCCTGCAAGCGTAATAACGGCATGCCCCGTAGGGCAATCGCCCTGCTGTTGCCTGACTTTTAAACAGGCATCCAGCAGCGCCGGACCCGCTGCGCGATGAATGGCCCCATCGACGCCGCCGCCTCCCATTAATGACGGATTAGCCGCATTCACAATCACATCAACGGCCAGTTTGGTAATATCACCCTGCACAACATGAATACGCGTTTTCATAACGCCTCCTTACACCTTCTTGTTTCTTAAGTGTACAGCAGGCTTTTTGGTTAAATCGCATTTTTCTGCTCAGCAAGGTGAGTTGTTCAGAAACTTAGTTATATTCGATGTTCATTACAGCCAGCTTTTTCTGTTTATCAAGATACTGCACTTTTACTGAGGCTATTTGCGCGTTTTTGACATTGCCGCTCATTAACGCTTTGCTGGAATAGGTTCTGCCCGGAACAGAGCCATTCTGTGGGCAGTTCATTTCTACGGGTGATGACTGGGTGCTGACGTCACATGCCGGTTCCACAATTTGGCCATAAAAGTGGATCACGCCCCCTTGCGCGGTGCTTCCTGCGATGGCAATAAAAGGAAAAAACATACTGCCGAGCATTAGAGAGTCTAAAAAAGGTCTGAACATTTATTCTATTTCCTCAATGATTAGTCATCCTTGAGGGTTGTGTTATCCATACTTTCAGGTTGGCTGATCCGCAGCAGACCATTCTCTCCAGATTCATCTTATGCTCGATATTTCAACAAATTAAGACTTTTCTGAAGAGGGCGGCCATTGTTGTGATAAATGAAGTGACTGTCCATCAGAAACAGTAACAACTATTTTCACCCGATCGTCCGGGGAAATATTTAAACTCAACTTCGTCAAAGCAATGGGTTGATTAGCAGGCAATGAGAGGGTCTTTTCTTGCTTCGTCTGACTTTGCCCTGAACTGCCTTCGCGCAGGGACAATATTTGTACTCTGCACAGACAAGATTGAGTAAGAGTGACTTCAGGAATAATGGTGTACATATCCCCTTGCTGGGTCGTATTAAAGGTTATCTGACTGGAAAGTGCCGCAAGGAGTAATAACGCATTCATATTCTTCTCCCGAAAAAAAACAGGGCTTGCGCCCTGTTTCTTTAATACAGATGTGTATTAGTACTGATGAGCGGTCGCGTTGTTACCAAAGCCAACCTGAGTGACGTTAACGCTGGAGTTAGATGCAGTCTGGTCAACAGCAGCACCGTTACCGCCACCGAACTGTTTAACAGTCATAGTAGAATCTTTACCATTCCACTGATCAAGAGTAGCGCTGTTGCCGAAACCACGCTGAGTCAGATCGATTGAGCTGTCATCAGAACCTTGGCCAACATCTGCGCCGTTACCGCCGCCGTGCTGGGTAATGGTCAGATCAGAGTTACGGGCGTCAGCTTGCAGAGCAAGTGCAGAGTTACCGCCACCGTACTGGTAAATGTTCAGCTCTGAATTTGGGCCGCTATTATTACCGCCACCACCGTGGTTACCGCCGCCGCCGTACTGAGGAACAACACCTGCCAGAGCGCTACCAGAGAATACGATTGCTGCAATTGCTGCTACTTTTAAAAGTTTCATGTAAAACCCCCATCGGATTGATTTAAAAGTCGAATGGAAATTAACGTTGTGTCACGCGAATAGCCATTTGCGACTGTCTCTGCACTACAATTGCCGTTTTTTGAGTACCATACTGTGTAATATTTGCTTTATTACCAGAACCTTTCTGGATAATCATCGCAGTATTACCATAAGCACCTTGCGAAATACTGGCATCGTTGGCATTGCCCGCCTGATCAATATATGCAAGGTTATAATCTCCTGTCTGGTCAATCTTTGCCCGGTTGCTACTACCTTCTTGCGCAACAACCGCCAAAAGTTTTGAGCCTCCCTGCCGTAACTGAGCACTATTATTAGTCCCAGCTTGACCAATTATGGCTGCCTGATTAAATGAAGACTTACTCAATTCATTTACCGCGAAGTTATATTCTGAATTAGCTAAATCATAACCTGCTGCGGCTGCAATCCCAGGCGCACCCAGTATTGTTAACATCATAAATAACAATTTGTTTTTCATGTTGTCACCCTGGACCTGGTCGTACATTTAAGAAATTAAATCATTTCAACTTGGTTGTTAACGCAACCTGTATTTTGTTAACGCTGCGTTACGATGGAAAGTATGTCTGCGGAAATATTTTTAATAACTCACCCGCGCGTTGTATTTTTCTTTTTTTGTTCATACCAAAGTATTAAAACCCACGTAAATACGCTGTTATCTACGCAAAAAAATATTTTGTTTTCTTTTAAATCTCCGTTTTCCGCAATCAAAAATCACCAGACAGCCATTCTTCTTGCCCGTCGCTGATTGCTGCGATATGTCTTGCGCACAAGCCGTGACAAACCTCGTCTTTTTGCAGTAAAAAATTGTCCAAGGAGGTGTAGAGAAAAAGCAAGAACGTTTTACATGACGAAAGGACTACACCGAAATATTTTTTATATGCATTATTAGCAAGTTAGCACCATTTGTATGATTTTTTAAAATTGTGCAATAAAAACCAAATGTACAACTTTTCTATCATTTCTAAACTTAATAAAACCTTAAGATTAACATTTCAATATAACGAGTTACATTTAGTTACATGTTTAACACTTGATTTAAGATTTGTAATGGCTAGATTGAAATCAGATGTAATCCATTAGTTTTATATTTTACCCATTTAGGGCTGATTTATTACTACACACAGCAGTGCAACATCTGTCAGTACTTCTGGTGCTTCTATTTTAGAGGCAGCTGTCAGGTGTGCGATCAATAAAAAAAGCGGGGTTTCATCATGTTTAATGAAGTCCATAGTATTCATGGTCATACATTATTGTTGATCACTAAACCTTCTTTGCAGGCGACAGCTCTCTTGCAGCACCTTAAACAATCGCTGGCAATTACAGGAAAATTACATAATATTCAACGTTCTCTGGACGATATCTCTTCAGGCTCTATTATTCTTCTGGATATGATGGAAGCGGATAAAAAGCTTATCCATTATTGGCAGGATACTTTGAGCAGGAAAAACAACAATATCAAAATATTGTTGCTAAATACGCCTGAAGATTACCCGTACCGCGACATTGAAAACTGGCCTCATATCAACGGCGTTTTTTATGCCATGGAGGATCAAGAACGTGTTGTCAATGGGTTGCAAGGCGTCCTGCGCGGCGAATGCTACTTTACGCAAAAGCTTGCCAGCTACCTGATTACGCATTCGGGTAACTATCGTTATAACAGCACGGAATCAGCCCTCCTTACTCATCGGGAAAAAGAGATCCTGAATAAGCTGCGTATCGGCGCGTCTAATAACGAGATCGCTCGTTCGTTGTTCATCAGCGAAAATACGGTTAAAACGCATCTTTATAATCTTTTCAAGAAGATAGCCGTAAAAAACCGGACTCAAGCGGTTTCCTGGGCAAACGATAACCTCAGGCGATAAAGCCATGAAACGTTATTTACGCTGGATTGTGGCGGCAGAATTTCTGTTCGCCGCAGGGAATCTTCACGCCGTTGAGGTAGAAGTCCCGGGATTGTTAACTGACCATACTGTTTCATCTATTGGCCATGATTTTTACCGAGCCTTTAGTGATAAATGGGAAAGTGACTATACGGGTAACTTAACGATTAATGAAAGGCCCAGTGCACGATGGGGAAGCTGGATCACTATAACGGTCAATCAGGACGTTATTTTCCAGACTTTTTTATTCCCGTTGAAAAGAGACTTCGAAAAAACTGTCGTCTTTGCACTGATTCAAACTGAAGAAGCACTAAATCGTCGCCAGATAAATCAGGCGTTATTAAGTACGGGCGATTTGGCGCATGATGAATTCTAAATAAAAAATTGTTCGGAGGCTGCAATGCGTGTCAAACATGCAGTAGTTCTACTCATGCTTATTTCGCCATTAAGTTGGGCTGGAACCATGACTTTTCAGTTCCGTAATCCAAACTTTGGTGGTAACCCAAATAATGGCGCTTTTTTATTAAATAGCGCCCAGGCCCAAAACTCGTATAAAGATCCGAGCTATAACGATGACTATGGTATTGAAACACCCTCAGCGTTAGATAACTTTACTCAGGCCATCCAGTCACAAATTTTAGGTGGGCTACTGTCGAATATTAATACCGGTAAACCGGGCCGCATGGTGACCAACGATTATATTGTTGATATTGCTAACCGCGATGGTCAATTGCAGTTGAACGTGACAGATCGTAAAACCGGACAAACCTCGACCATCCAGGTTTCGGGTTTACAAAATAACTCAACCGATTTTTAAGCCCCAGCTTCATAAGGAAAATAATCATGCAGCGCTTATTTCTTTTGGTTGCCGTCATGTTACTGAGCGGATGCTTAACCGCCCCGCCTAAAGAAGCAGCCAGACCGACATTAATGCCTCGTGCTCAGAGCTACAAAGATTTGACCCATCTGCCAGCGCCGACGGGTAAGATCTTTGTTTCGGTATACAACATTCAGGACGAAACCGGGCAATTTAAACCTTACCCGGCAAGTAACTTCTCCACTGCTGTTCCGCAAAGCGCCACGGCAATGCTGGTCACGGCATTGAAAGATTCTCGCTGGTTTATACCGCTGGAGCGCCAGGGCTTACAAAACCTGCTTAACGAGCGCAAGATTATTCGTGCGGCACAAGAAAACGGTACGGTTGCCATTAATAACCGAATCCCGCTGCAGTCTTTAACGGCGGCAAATATCATGGTTGAAGGTTCGATTATCGGTTATGAAAGCAACGTTAAATCGGGCGGTGTTGGGGCAAGATATTTTGGGATCGGTGCCGACACGCAATACCAGCTTGATCAGATTGCCGTGAACCTGCGTGTCGTCAATGTGAGTACCGGTGAGATCCTCTCCTCGGTGAACACCAGTAAGACGATACTTTCCTATGAAGTTCAGGCCGGGGTTTTCCGCTTTATTGACTACCAGCGCTTGCTGGAAGGGGAAGTGGGTTACACCTCGAACGAACCCGTTATGCTGTGCCTGATGTCGGCTATCGAAACAGGGGTCATTTTCCTGATTAATGATGGTATTGACCGTGGTCTGTGGGATTTGCAGAACAAAGCAGAACGGCAGAACGACATTCTGGTGAAATACCGCCATATGTCGGTTCCACCGGAATCCTGACAGATAAAAAAGCCGGAATTATCATCCGGCATTTTACGGTTTAAGCGAAAGCGTGAGTGCCCCTCACGCTTTATTTTTGATTTCCTGCTCACGGTGCGCCGTCTTTGCACTACGCGCCGCCAGCCACAGGCCGCTGTTTTTCATTGCGTAACCAAATATCAGCCCAAGCGCCAGCGAAGGTAACACCAGTTTCCAGTCACCCTGCCCGGCAAACGTCGCGCATGCGCCTATAAACGTCCCCGGAACAAATGAAAGCAGCAGCTGTTTCGCCTGAATACACATCAGAAACGCGACAATACCGGTTATGACATAACCGAGAATTTCCAGATGTGGTGCCAGTGCACTACCGTAAATAATGACCATCGCCCATACCACGCCACTAAGCAGGGTTGCAGCGGAGATCGCCAGCCCTTTCAGCCCACCTTGCGGGCAGGCAAAGTAGGCCGTACAGCCCAGGAAGCCCGCCCAGCTTAGTAAGCCCAGGGAAACAGCCACCCATCCCCAGATACCGGAGAGAATGCCTGTTGTGATTGCAATAGAGAGAAGTATGTTCATGCCGCGCATGATAGCAGAAAACGCGGCCATGAATGAGATCGAGCACACATTTTATGCAACAACAAATTATCTGTTGCAGTTATGAGTGATGCAAATCACATTTACTCTTCAAAATCTTCTTCCAGCTCGTCCCACATTGCACTAATAGCATCGCGGGTTAGCGGTGCCATGGTGCGCCAAAAAGGCGTAGTTGCATGGGCCTCCACTTTACCAAGGAACGCACCACACCAGGGTAACAGATACTCACTGAACAGTGTTTCCAGTGCTTCGCTCTCATCTTCCGTTGACTGATCTTCCAGCCAGGAAGCCGCGAGCAGCAATGTGCCGATGTGATCGGCTGGCGTATCCGCTAATGGCATCCCCCGTTCGGAAAGAAAAGCGCGCACTTCCGCTTCCGTCGCGCCCTCAACCCATGCGCTACGATATGGCGGCACAGCACATTCATCGCCGATAAACAACGCATTGTAATCGGCAGAGACTTGCGTCATATCACAGCTTTTCTGCAAACGTGTCAGCAACTCATCCTGCTCCAGTGGCCAGTTCGCAGCCAGTTTCCCCTCACGAATCAGGGTAAACAGCGGCACCAGTAAAGGATCTTGTGGTTGGCGGTAATAGAGCGAACCCAGCACACGACAGAGGATAGAAAACTCGTTCATTAATATATTTCCATTACTAGTAATTAAAGGTCTGCAAATTCCGCAATCGGTGCCATACCGCGAGATTCAAGGAAGTTCAGTAAGCGGCGCGGAGAAACATTCAAAATGCGCTCTGGCGGAAAATCTACCGCGTCGAGGATTTTAAGACACTCTTCAAATTCACCCATGGTAAACGCGGTGTGAGAATCCGAGCCTAATGCCACCCAACCTCCAGCGTCACGTACCGCTGCGGCTACCGCACGACAATTGTCTTCACTTCCCTTACGTGAGTGTAAAAAAGAGGAATTATTGATTTCCAGCGCCACCTGATGTTTCGCGGCTGCTTCAGCAACGGCTTTAACATCTATTTCATATTTCGGATTTCCGGGATGGCTTATTATATGCACATTGCCGCTGGCGATAGTGGCGATCATCGCTTGTGTATTGGTCGCTTTATCATGCGGCGCAAAAACCGGCTCATGAAAACCGGCAATAATCAGATCCAGCGAATCAAACATTTTGCCGCTGCAATCAATTTCACCATCAACATTTTTAATGTTAGCTTCGATGCCGCGCAGGATCCCAACCCCATCAACCACTCGCGGCCAGATACGCATGTTAATGAAGTGCCAGTGATGCGGCGCATCTTCCATATCCGGGCCATGATCGGTGATAGCAAAAAGTTTAATGCCCTTTTGTTTGGCCTGGGCAATGTAATCACTCAATGTGCTATATGCATGCGTGCTGGCAACGGTATGCATATGAAGGTCGACGGGATACATAACTCTCTCCTGTATTCAATTCCCGCCAAGGATAGCAGGAAACCTGATGCTTTATTAGTAGCCGCGTGCGCGGTCGACTTGCCCGCAGACCCTCTCCCCTTTTTCGAGCTGGGCAATGGTGCGAGAAATGTACTCCACTGCTTCAGCTGGACGGGTAATCGCGGCGACATGTGGTGTTATCGCCACGCGTGGATGTTGCCAGAGCGGACTTTCCGGCGGTAAGGGTTCGCGATTAAAAACATCCAGCATTGCACCTTTAACTTTGCCGCTATCCAGCGCCGCGAGCAGGTCATCTTCCACGACATGAACACCACGCGCCAGGTTGAGGAGATACGCGCCATCCGGTAATTTTTCGATTAATTGTTGATTAATAATGCCGACGGTTTCAGGGGTATTCGGTAACAAATTAATCAATACCCGGCATTGGCTCAGAAATGCAGAAAGTTCTTCCCGTCCGGCAAAACTTTGCACGCCAGGCCACGATTTACGGGTTCGACTCCAGCAACGCAGCGGGAAGCGCCAGGTTTGCAGACTCTGTGCAACTTTACTGCCCAGTACGCCTGCGCCCAAAATGCCGATGGTAAAATCTTCCCGATGATATTCAGGAAGCGGTTGCCAATGCGAACTATTTTGCTGGATGCGATAATCGTCAAAACGTCGAAACCAATGCAGCACCTGACTGACAGCATATTCCTGCATTTGCTCGCCCATACCGGTATCTTCCAGGCGAAAAAGTGGAACAGAAGGCTTCAGCATTTCAGGGTGTGCCTGTAGCTTGCTCAAAATAGAATCAACACCGGCCCCGAGTGCGAACACCGCTTTAAGATCGCGCCCTGCCAGCATTTCAACTGGAGGATGCCAGACTAAAGCATAATCAGCAGAGTCATTATCTCCGCTTTTCCATGCTCTGACTCTTGCCTGAGGAATAGCTTTGCGCAGTGCCTCAATCCACCATTGGGTATCGAACGTTGGGTGATAAAAGATGATATCCATACTGACTCCCGAAAAGCGTTGCGCGAAATTTATTCGCACTTATCGTTATGATCTACAAAAGCCACCAGCATAACAAATCCGTGGTCGGTGGCAAAAAAAGCAGATTTCGCTTATTAAAACTGCATATTGATTGAAGTTTGAATAAACGCGCGATTTTTTAAAAAAGTTTGTTGACCTCAGGTCATGATTTCCCTAAATTAGCGCCCGTTCCAGCAAGACAGGAACAACAATTTGGTGAGGTGTCCGAGTGGCTGAAGGAGCACGCCTGGAAAGTGTGTATACGGCAACGTATCGAGGGTTCGAATCCCCCCCTCACCGCCATCTTTAAAGAAGAGCTCGTACGAAGGTACGGGCTTTTTTTTCGTATATTGCACACACCGGGGGGATGAGAAGCCCCGATCGGGGTACTTAGTTAATGCAACGGTTCACCCTTTGTCGCCGCGGCTAATGGGCGCATTTTGTCACGGGTATCCCAGACCGGAGGGATTTCATCCAATTTAGTGACAGAAGCTCGTACAAAAGGCACCCGTGCAATAGTCATAATCGTATTCAACCAACGGTCACGAATAATGCGATCTGCCCTTTCATGACTCGGATCATCCAGCTCAATAACACAGACTATTTTATTGTTCTTCTTTGAAACCAGAACATAATCCATTGCCATTCCATTATAAATTGCAAAGAAACGCTTTCTTTCTTCTTCGCTAAACTCGGGTTGTTCTGGAAAGTTGATCAAGCGCCCCAGAGAGACCTGGCAATGGATATGACAATAATGTCCAAACCATTTCTCCAGATTATCAAAATAGATTTTTTCACAACGCGTAATTAACCACTCTTTTCCTTCCAATAAAATACCTTCGGCAACCATTCCCTGGAACAACTCATCTCGTTCTTGCCAACGAGAGTCACGATAGGTTTTCTGCGGTGTATAGCTCCTTGTCGACGCCTTAACAGCAGGGGAAGTTGCAGAGGAAGGAACTGGTTGCGATTTAGTGATGATTACCGATGAGGCAACTTTTCGGAGTGTCAATTTTCTGGCAACAGCAAAACCGGCGACAAATGCAATTGTCAAACAAGTTACAAAAACCATAAAGCTCATAATTAATCTTCACCTATCCATGTTGATTATATTTCATTACTAACGCTACTCGCTGTAGCGAGTTACATGCCAACAATTCAACGATCTATATATAGTTAGTATCATGTTTTGATTATTACAACCATACCTATTTTGCCATTGCGGCTTGCCGTCCACAAAAAATAACAACACACAATATTAGCCAAAAATTTAATTAAGATTAACCTTATATTTTTAATATTATCCCTAAAAAATAAAATCAGGAGAATATATTTGGTGTTAATCAGTCAGTCAAATTTTGGCTCATTGTTGATTAAACCTCATACGCAAAATTGGCACCAGACCTCCTGTACAGGTTGAATGGCTGGAAAAAGATAGGCAAAAAACTCTCCGCGCTGGAGGCATTACATTGGTCGCGTGCTATGACGAAAAATGCCTGGTAAAAGCATCTAAACCAGAATTAATTTCAGCTTATCAACACGCTCAAAGTCGCCCCCCAGAACGTTAACCTGAAGTGAAAGTCTTTGCTGTTAATGAAATAAAACAAAGCCCGGTTCGCCCGGGCTCTGCGCCGATAATACACTTAACTGTATGCATGTAGCGTACGTTGGCAAAGTGCTGAACGTACGCAATCCTCTTTACCGAATCGGACGATCCCGACCATTTCATCTTCTTCGAAACGTTCCAGCGCGTCACTTAATCCGGAGCGCACGCCGCGAGGCAAATCGCATTGCGTGATATCACCGTTGACGATAACCGTCACGTTCTCCCCGAGGCGGGTTAAAAACATTTTCATTTGCGCGGCAGTCACATTCTGCGCCTCGTCAAGAATGACGACTGCATTTTCAAAGGTACGTCCACGCATATAGGCGAACGGCGCAATTTCCACCTTCCCTATTTCTGGTCGCAGGCAGTACTGCATAAAGGAAGCCCCTAAGCGCCGAACCAGCACATCGTAGACCGGGCGAAAATAGGGAGCAAACTTTTCTGCGATATCACCAGGTAAGAAGCCAAGATCTTCATCGGCTTGCAGAACTGGACGGGTGACGATAATCCTGTCGACATCCTTATGTATCAGGGCCTCTGCCGCTTTTGCTGCGCTGATCCAGGTTTTTCCGCACCCGGCTTCGCCCGTGGCGAATATCAGCTGCTTACTCTCAATAGCCTTCAGATAGTGCAATTGCGCTTCATTTCGCGCGAGGATGGGCGAAGTATCGCGACTGTCGCGGGCCATACCAATGGCTTCTACGCCGCTCATCTGCACAAGCGAGGTGACCGATTCTTCTTCACGCTGCTTATGGCTGCGCGAATCCCGTCTCAGCACACGTTTTGCCTCGCGACGAGCTTTGATCACTGCTTTTTGTCTTCCCATGGAGAGCACCTTGAGTTGTTTGTATTCATCACACGCGCCGTTGGCAGCGCGATTATGTGCACGAACATCAGAGGGTTGGCTTCCTTGTAAGCCATAGTTTGCTTTTGGATAAAATGCCGAAAAACGGCTACGCACACCGTTTGCGGCGTCGGTAACACATGAAAAGAAAGGATGAGGTTGAAAATGCAAAGTGACGAGATGACTACCGGAGGAGAAAACTCCGCGAGTGGTGGCGCGTTGATTATCTAAAACATGTCCAGTACAGGACGTTACCATCCGCGATCTCCATAGTGACTGACTATCACTGCCGGGAACTTCCGCTGCTACTTAATAAGTACAACAGATCTCGCATTCATTGCAACAATATATTCACTTATATTTAACTATAAAACACCATTTCAGTGACATTAGTTTCTACTGGAAAGATGACAGAGTGATGACAGTGATGAAAAAAGCTGTGTGCTTTCAGCAGGATTCGCATCAGGCATCAACGCACGAACGCCGGATGCGGCGTGACCGCCTTATTCAGCCTACCGAACCCGCACCGATTGTAGGCATGATAAGACGCGCAAGCGTCGCATCAGGCATCTGCGCACGAATGCCTTATACGCCTAAAAACATTAAACCCGCAATAATGCGCTTCCGAGATAATCGTTCGCGTCCTTCACACCCGGCAGCGCAAAGAAATAGCCGCCACCGATAGGTTTGACATATTCCTCCAGCGCCTCGCCATTCAACCTTTTTTGTACTGTCAGGAAGCCCTTTTCCAGATCGTGTTGGTAGCAGACAAACAGTAGCCCCATATCGAGTTGCCCGGAGTTGGTGACGCCCAGTGAATAACTGTAGCCACGACGCAGCATCAGACTTGACTCACTCTCTGGCGTGCGGGGATTCGCCAGCCGAATATGGCTGTCCAGCGCGATCACCTTCCCTTCCGGATCGCTGGCGTAATCGGGAACATCATGCTCGTGCTGCATGCCCAGCGGCGCACCAGTTTGTTTGTCGCGACCAAAAATCGTCTGCTGTTCTTTCAGTGGCGTTCTGTCCCAAAACTCCACCCGAAACTGAATCAACCGCACCGCCTGATAGCTGCCACCGATTGTCCACGCAGGCTCCTGCTGATCTGCCGTCACCCACACCACTTTTTGCATCAACTTCGCATTCTGGCTATCGGGATTGGCTGTGCCGTCTTTAAAACCCAGCAAATTTATCGGCGTCTCTTTGCCTTTACTACGCGCTGCGTGATCGGAAATAAACCCTTCCCGCTTCCAGCGCACGCTGAGCAAATCCGGCGTGTGTTTGATGATATCGCGCAGCGCATGGATCACCGTGTCCTGGGTGTTGGCGCAAATTTGTAGCAACACATCACCATGACATAACGCCGCATCCAGCGAGTCGTTGGGGAAACGCGTCATTTTCTGCAACTTTTTCGGCATCTGCGGTGTAAGGCCAAACCGCTCATCAAACAATGAATGGCCCACCGATAACGTTATGGTGAGATTATCGGACGCAATGTAGCCGCCAAGAATGCCGGAATCGAGTGGTGGCAGGCGCGGATTTGGCGTTTCTGGTGCCGCTCCGCCCTGAGTCAGAAAAGCAAAACGCTGAGTCAACAAGCGAAACAACCGTTCAAGATCGGTTTTATCGCTGGCAAGCACATCAAACGCCACCAGCATCATTGCCGCCTGCTGCGGCGTCAGAATACCCGCCTGATGTTCGCCATAAAACGGCTGCGCTTCACTGCGCGCATCCGGTGAAAGCGTGCCCGGTGCACTTTGCGTTTTTTGTGCATGAGCGACCGGACAACTTCCCGCCAGCGCCAGCGCACCAATCCCTTTCAGTAAACGTCGGCGTGACGGTTCATTCACGCCGTTTTCATCTTCATACTGCATAACGCTTAGTCCAGCCCCAGCACACCGCGAAGTTGCGCCAGATCTTCCGCCAGCGCAGTAATCGGCCCTTTCAGCGCATTACGGTCAGCATCGGTCAATTTGTCGTAGGTTTCAAAACCGTCTTTAGTACGGTATTTCGCCAGAATGGTATCGACCTTTTTGAAATTGGCATCGACTTTTGCCAGCAGTTCCGGATTCGCTTTTTGTAGTTGTGGACGCAGCAGATCGACAATTTTCTGCGAGCCTTCAACGTTAGCCTGGAAATCCCACAGATCGGTGTGGCTGTAGCGATCTTCTTCACCGCTGATTTTGCTGGCTGCCACTTCCTCAATCAGTCCGGCTGCACCGCCGACCACTTTTGAAGGTGGGAAAGCCAGTTCACTGATGCGTTTTTGCAAATCGACCACATCGGTATAAAGCTGGTCAGCGTACTTATCCATCCCTTTGGTGGTGTTGTCGCCAAACAATGCTTTTTCCAGACGGTGGAAACCGGTGAATTTTGGATCGGCGGCTTTTTGCTCGTAATCATCTTCACGGGCGTCAATGCTGCCATCCAGATCGGAGAACAGTTCAGCAATCGGTTCAATGCGCTCATAGTGCTGGCGCGTCGGCGCATACAGTGCTTTCGCTTTTTCGATATCGCCTGCTTTAATCGCGTCGGTAAAGGCTTTGGTGTCGGTCACCAGCTGCGTGGTTTCCGCCATGACATACGCTTTATATGCAGTAATTGCACCACCAAGACTTAACAGCGCATCACTTTGCGCCGCATCCGCCGTTGCCTCACCTTTGACGATCAACTTCCCTTTCGGGTTAGTCAGCAGACCGCAGGTCATATCGTATTCGCCAGGCTGTAAATTCGCCGTCATTTTCTGGCTAAAGCCAGGGGCGATATTTTCCCGCTCTTCCACCACCATCACGCCTTTGAGGATCTCCCACTCCAGCGCCTTCTGGCTGTGGTTCTGAATAATGAACTGTGTTTTCCCGGCGTTAACCGTAATGGTCATCGGTTCGCACTGCTTATCCGTTACGGTCACTTTGACTTGCGGAATATCAGCGGCGTTAGCCATAAAAGCAGAAGAGAACAGCGCAGCCACGCTCAACTGCAATGCGTTACGGCGGAAGTTAATGGTCATGACGAGACTATCCCTTTAAAGTATGTTGTAACTAAGCAAGAGTTTGCGTCGTATTTGCTACACGGAGCGGGACGCAGTCGCCCCTGCGCGTGGTGGCAGAACAAATGCCACCAGCGCCGGGATGAGATAAATAAACCAGACGGCGACTTCGCTGACACTCGGCGCTTCCTGATAGCCAAAAATCCCTTCCATCAGCGTGCCAAACAGCGAGTGAGTTGAGAGCACCGCACTCATATCGAAGGCGATTTCCTGAAAGTGGTTCCACAATCCGGCTTCATGAAATGCGCGAATGGCACCAGCCGCCAGCCCTGCGGCGACGAAGAGAATAAACAGGCTGGTCCATTTAAAAAATGCACCAAGATTGAGGCGAATACCGCCCCAGTAGAGCAGGAAGCCGAGCACCACGGCTGTAGCAAGACCGAGCATTGCACCCAGCGGCGGCCAGATCCCGACATCTTGTTGAAACGCCGCCAGCAGGAAAAAGACCGACTCCAGCCCCTCCCTTGCAACGGCAAAAAAGACCATCATCACCAGCGCCCAGCCATGATGATTTCCACGCTGCAATGCGCTGTCGACTGCCTGCTCCAGTTGTACTTTGACGTTGCGCGACACTTTGCGCATCCAGAAAACCATCCAGGTAAGGATCACCACGGCGATCACCGCCACGATACCTTCAAACAGTTCCTGTTCTTTTTGCGGAAATTCGCCGGTGGTTTCGTTAATGAAGATACCCAAGCCCAGGCACAACGCAGCGGCAAGCAACACGCCAATCCACATCACACCAATCCATCGGCCTCGCTGGGTACGCTTAAGATAGCTGGCAATCAAACTGACAATCAGCGCGGCTTCAAGTCCTTCGCGCAACATAATGAGAAACGGAACAAACATGCCACCCACCCTTAAACGTTTTTCTGAGTCAATCTATGCAAAGAAAAGTAAATCGCAGTGATATCGATTATCATTACGATGAAGAAAAATACAAGTGGAATGTAGTGATAATGATGAGAAGATGTAAAAATATTTTGAGAAAAAACGCAGAGGGCAATCACTGATTGCCCTCTGCCTGCTTCCTGTTATGACGTGAAATTTTCGGTAAAACGCCTTCTCTTACCCTTCCTGCAACCGTGACGGCGGAGCCGAATGATAGTGCGCATCGGCCTCGGCAAAGCGTTTTTGCATCGCCGCTGACGGCGCTTTACCCAGCAAACTAAACACTACAATCCCGATACTGCCGAAGATGAAGCCCGGAATAATTTCGTACAGTCCCAGCCAGCCGAACTGTTTCCAGACGATAACCGTCAGCGCACCGATGATCATCCCCGCCAGCGCACCGTTGCGCGTCATGCGTGACCACATCACCGAGAACAGCACCACCGGACCAAACGCCGCGCCAAAGCCTGCCCACGCGTAGCTCACTAAGCCCAGCACGCGGTTTTCCGGGTTTGCCGCCAGCGCAATCGCCACCAGCGCCACCACCAGCACCATCACACGCCCTACCCACACCAGCTCTTTCTGGCTGGCATGTTTACGCAGAAACGCTTTGTATAAATCTTCGGTAATCGCACTGGAACATACCAGCAGCTGGCAGCTTAAGGTTGACATTACCGCCGCCAGAATCGCCGACAGCAGAATCCCGGCAATCCACGGGTTAAACAGAATTTGCGCCAGTTCGATAAACACGCGTTCAGCGTTCTGATTTACCGCACCTGCTACCGCCGGGTGTTCATTAAAGTAAGCAATACCAAAGAAGCCAACAGCCACCGCCCCTGCCAGGCAGAGGATCATCCAGGTCATACTGATACGACGCGCATGGACAATGCTGTGGTGAGAATCCGCCGCCATAAAACGCGCCAGGATGTGCGGTTGCCCGAAGTAACCCAGCCCCCAGCCCATCAGCGAGATAATGGCAACAAAGTTCAGCCCTTTGAGCATATCCACGTTTTCGATGCTCTTTTGTTTGATCACTTCCAGCGAGTCGCCAAACCCACCAACGCTAATGATTACGATAACCGGCGTCAGGATCAGGGCAAAAATCATCAGGCTGGCCTGTACAGTGTCAGTCCAGCTCACCGCGAGGAAACCGCCAATAAAGGTGTAAAGGATCGTCGCCGCAGCCCCCGCCCACAGAGCCGTTTCGTAGCTCATGCCAAAGGTACTTTCAAACAGACGCGCGCCTGCCACAATGCCCGAAGCGCAATAAATGGTGAAGAACAGCAAAATAACCAGCGCGGAGATAATGCGCAAAATGCGGCTTTTATCTTCAAAGCGCCCGGTGAAATAATCCGGCAATGTTAAGGCGTTATTGTTGTATTCGGTATGCACACGCAACCGCCCGGCCACCAGCTTCCAGTTGATCCACGCGCCTAATGTCAGGCCAATGGCGATCCAGCTTTCGGAAATCCCGGAAAGAAAAACAGCGCCTGGCAACCCCATTAACAGCCAGCCGCTCATATCCGACGCCCCCGCCGATAATGCCGTCACGAATGGCCCAAGACTACGACCGCCCAGAATATAGTCGTCGAAGTTTTTCGTTGATCGCCAGGCGATAAACCCAATCAATATCATGCCAAAGATATAGACACAAAATGTCACCAACATCGGTGTGCTAATAGCCATCTAAAGTCTCCAAAAAATTATTATCGGCAATGTCGAAACTTGCCGTTATATCTGCCACCGGAACGGGGTAACAGAGTTTATGTTTTACCAGGGCGACCGTATCCTGCCGGAAGCGCTGGTTATTCACAATCGATTTAACACACCATTTACATTAAATTTTAGTGCTCAGCGACACTATTTTTCATCAGGTTGCACTCTCTCACATTTTTTGCGGTTGCACCTTTCAGAACAACAGGAGTAATGGCATGGGAACCACCACCATGGGGGTTAAGCTGGACGACGCGACGCGTGAGCGTATTAAGTCTGCCGCGACACGTATCGATCGCACACCACACTGGTTAATTAAACAGGCGATTTTTTCTTATCTTGAACAACTGGAAAACAGCGATACTCTGCCGGAGCTACCTGCGCTGCTTTCTGGCGCTGCCAATGAGAGCGATGAAGCACCGACTCCGGCAGAGGAACCACACCAGCCATTCCTCGACTTTGCCGAGCAAATTTTGCCCCAGTCGGTTTCCCGCGCCGCGATCACCGCGGCCTATCGCCGCCCGGAAACCGAAGCGGTTTCTATGTTGCTGGAACAAGCCCGCCTGCCGCAACCAGTTGCTGAACAGGCGCATAAACTGGCGTATCAACTGGCCGATAAACTGCGTAATCAAAAAAATGCCAGTGGTCGCGCAGGTATGGTCCAGGGGTTATTGCAGGAGTTTTCGCTGTCATCGCAGGAAGGCGTGGCGCTGATGTGTCTGGCAGAAGCGTTGTTGCGTATTCCCGACAAAGCCACCCGGGACGCGTTAATTCGCGACAAAATCAGCAACGGTAACTGGCAGTCACACATTGGTCGTAGCCCGTCCCTGTTTGTTAATGCCGCCACCTGGGGGCTGCTGTTTACTGGCAAACTGGTTTCCACCCATAACGAAGCCAGCCTCTCCCGCTCGCTGAACCGCATTATCGGTAAGAGCGGTGAACCGCTGATCCGCAAAGGTGTGGATATGGCGATGCGCCTGATGGACGAGCAGTTCGTCACTGGCGAAACCATCGCGGAAGCGTTAGCCAATGCCCGCAAGCTGGAAGAGAAAGGTTTCCGTTACTCTTACGATATGCTGGGCGAAGCCGCGCTGACTGCCGCAGATGCACAGGCGTATATGGTTTCCTATCAGCAGGCGATTCACGCCATTGGTAAAGCGTCTAACGGTCGTGGTATCTATGAAGGTCCAGGCATTTCAATCAAGCTGTCGGCGCTGCATCCGCGTTACAGCCGCGCCCAGTATGACCGGGTAATGGAAGAGCTTTACCCGCGTCTGAAATCACTCACCCTGCTGGCGCGTCAGTACGATATTGGTATTAACATCGATGCCGAAGAGGCCGATCGTCTGGAGATCTCCCTCGATCTGCTGGAAAAACTCTGTTTCGAGCCGGAACTGGCAGGCTGGAACGGCATCGGTTTTGTTATTCAGGCTTATCAAAAACGCTGCCCGTTGGTGATCGATTACCTGATTGATCTCGCCACCCGCAGCCGTCGCCGTCTGATGATTCGCCTGGTGAAAGGCGCATACTGGGATAGTGAAATCAAACGTGCGCAGATGGACGGCCTTGAAGGTTATCCGGTTTATACCCGCAAGGTGTACACAGATGTTTCATATCTCGCCTGTGCGAAAAAGCTGCTGGCGGTGCCGAATCTAATCTACCCGCAGTTCGCGACGCACAACGCCCATACGCTGGCAGCGATTTATCAACTGGCAGGTCAAAACTACTATCCGGGTCAGTACGAGTTCCAGTGCCTGCATGGTATGGGCGAGCCACTGTATGAGCAGGTCACCGGGAAAGTTGCCGACGGCAAACTTAACCGTCCGTGTCGTATTTATGCTCCGGTCGGTACACATGAAACGCTGCTGGCGTATCTGGTGCGCCGCCTGCTGGAAAACGGTGCTAACACCTCGTTTGTTAACCGTATTGCCGACACCTCTTTGCCACTGGATGAACTGGTCGCCGATCCAGTCACTGCTGTAGAAAAACTGGCACAACAGGAAGGGCAAACTGGATTACCGCATCCGAAAATTCCCCTGCCGCGCGATCTTTACGGTCACGGGCGCGACAACTCGGCAGGGCTGGATCTCGCTAACGAACACCGTCTGGCCTCGCTCTCTTCAGCCCTGCTCAATAGTGCACTGCAAAAATGGCAGTCCTTGCCAATGCTGGAACAACCGGTAGCGGCAGGTGAGATGTCGCCCGTTATTAACCCTGCGGAACCGAAAGATATTGTGGGCTATGTGCGTGAAGCCACGCCGCGTGAAGTAGAACAGGCGCTGGAAAGTGCGGTTAATAACGCGCCAATCTGGTTTGCCACTCCTCCGGCTGAACGCGCGGCAATTTTGCATCGCGCTGCCGTGCTAATGGAAAGCCAGATGCAGCAACTGATTGGTATTCTGGTGCGTGAAGCCGGAAAAACCTTCAGTAACGCCATTGCCGAAGTGCGCGAAGCGGTCGATTTTCTCCACTACTATGCCGGACAGGTGCGGGATGATTTCGCTAACGAAACCCACCGTCCATTAGGGCCTGTGGTATGTATCAGTCCGTGGAACTTCCCGCTGGCGATTTTCACCGGACAGATCGCTGCCGCACTGGCGGCAGGTAACAGCGTGCTGGCAAAACCGGCAGAACAAACGCCGCTGATTGCCGCGCAAGGGATCGCCATTTTGCTGGAAGCGGGTGTACCGCCAGGCGTGGTGCAATTGCTGCCCGGTCGGGGTGAAACCGTGGGCGCGCAACTGACGGGTGATGATCGCGTGCGCGGGGTGATGTTTACCGGTTCAACCGAAGTCGCTACGTTACTGCAGCGCAATATCGCCAGCCGCCTGGACGCTCAGGGTCGCCCTATTCCGCTCATCGCTGAAACCGGCGGCATGAACGCGATGATTGTCGATTCTTCAGCACTGACCGAACAAGTCGTAATAGATGTGCTGGCCTCGGCGTTCGACAGTGCAGGTCAGCGTTGTTCGGCACTGCGCGTGCTGTGCCTGCAAGATGAGATTGCCGACCACACGCTGAAAATGCTGCGCGGCGCAATGGCCGAATGCCGGATGGGTAATCCGGGTCGCCTGACCACCGATATCGGTCCGGTGATTGATAGCGAAGCGAAAGCCAATATCGAGCGTCATATTCAGACCATGCGTAGTAAAGGCCGTCAGGTGTTCCAGGCGGTGCGGGAAAACAGCGAAGATACCCGTGAATGGCAAAGCGGCACCTTTGTCGCTCCGACGCTGATCGAACTGGATGACTTTGCCGAATTACAAAAAGAGGTCTTTGGTCCGGTGCTGCATGTGGTGCGTTACAACCGTAACCAGCTGCCGGCGCTGATCGAGCAGATTAACGCTTCCGGTTATGGTCTGACGCTTGGCGTCCATACGCGCATTGATGAAACCATCGCCCAGGTCACTGGCTCGGCCCATGTCGGTAACCTGTATGTTAACCGTAATATGGTGGGCGCAGTGGTTGGGGTGCAGCCGTTCGGCGGCGAAGGGTTGTCTGGCACCGGGCCGAAAGCAGGCGGTCCACTCTATCTCTACCGTCTGCTGGCGAATCGCCCGGAAAGTGCGCTGGCGGTGACGCTCGCGCGTCAGGATGCAGAGTATCCGGTCGATGCGCAGTTGAAAGCCGCATTGACTCAGCCGCTAAATGCACTGCGGGAATGGGCGGCAAACCGTCCAGAATTGCAGGCATTATGTACGCAATATGGCGAGCTGGCGCAGGCAGGAACACAACGATTGTTGCCAGGGCCGACGGGTGAACGCAACACCTGGACGCTGCTGCCGCGTGAGCGCGTGTTGTGTATTGCGGATGATGAACAGGATGCGCTGACTCAGCTCGCCGCCGTGCTGGCGGTGGGCAGCCAGGTGCTGTGGCCGGATGACGCGCTGCACCGTCAGTTAGTGAAGGCATTGCCATCGGCAGTCAGCGAACGTATTCAACTGGCGAAAGCGGAAAATATAACCGCTCAACCGTTTGATGCGGTGATCTTCCACGGTGATTCGGATCAGCTTCGCGCATTGTGTGAAGCCGTTGCCGCGCGGGATGGCGCAATTGTTTCGGTGCAGGGGTTTGCCCGTGGCGAAAGCAATATCCTTCTGGAACGGCTGTATATCGAACGTTCGCTGAGTGTGAATACCGCTGCCGCTGGCGGTAACGCCAGTTTAATGACGATCGGTTAAACAGGAAGCCGGAGGATGTTACAACCTCCTCCGGCATCTTTAACGTGGTCGAATCCCCTCAATAATTATCCGCTGCACGTTTTCAACCGTTTGATTGAAAAATACCTCATCGCGCAACGTCGCGCCTGTCACCGCCTCCACCTGAGGGGCGAAATCGGCGTAATGTTGAGTGGAAGCCCAAATCATAAAAATCAAATGCTGCGGGTCAATCGGCGCGAGTTTGCCGCTTTTTACCCAACCGGCAATCAGCGCGGATTTCTCATCAATTAATGCCTTCAAATCGCCCGTCAGTTCATCCATTAACAACGGCGCGCCTGCCAGCATCTCCATACAGAACAGGCGCGAAGCCTGCGGATAATCGCGGGAAACTTCCAGCTTCAGACGGATGTATTCTTTGATCGCCGCCAGCGGGGCGAAATCTTCTCGAAACGCTTTTAACGGTGCCAGCCAGATATCGAGAATCTGCCGCAGTACGGCTATATACAGCGCCTCTTTTGACGGGAAGTAATACAGCAGATTGGTTTTTGAAACGCCTGCCAACTCTGCGATCTGCTCCAGCCTTGTGCCGTGAAAACCGAATTGTGAAAAAGTGTCCAGTGCTGCGCTAAGAATCGCTTTTTTCTTCGCGCTTACTGCGCGCGAACGTTTACCCGTTATTTTCACTGCGCCTTGCGTCATGCGCTCTCCCCTCTTGTAGATTGGCAACAGGATAGCAAAACCCCCGCCCGGCCTCGACCTTCTGCACTCTCATCGCGCACGGATGCATGTTTTATGTGCAACTGTTTTGACCGTTTAGTCCACTTTTTTCCAGATATTTCAGACAACCAAACATTAACACATTAATAACATTCGCTTTTTAAAAACTGGCATCCGCTTTGCAAACAAACCATTACGCGGCTGAAAAGGATATGCAGGATGCAGCGCCCCGTCTGACTTTCACTTTACGAGACGAAGAGAGGTTGATGATGAAAATTGGCGTATTCGTACCTATTGGCAACAACGGCTGGCTCATTTCGACCCACGCGCCGCAGTACATGCCGACCTTTGAACTGAATAAAGCCATTGTGCAAAAAGCGGAGCACTACCATTTCGACTTCGCCCTGTCGATGATCAAACTGCGTGGCTTTGGCGGCAAAACTGAGTTCTGGGATCACAACCTTGAGTCGTTCACCTTGATGGCGGGGCTGGCAGCCGTGACCTCACGCATTCAGATTTACGCCACTGCCGCCACCTTAACGTTACCTCCGGCAATCGTCGCCCGTATGGCCGCAACCATTGACTCCATCTCTGGCGGGCGTTTTGGCGTCAACCTCGTGACTGGCTGGCAAAAGCCCGAGTATGAGCAGATGGGGATCTGGCCTGGCGATGACTATTTCTCCCGTCGTTACGACTATCTCACCGAATATGTTCAGGTGCTGCGCGACCTGTGGGGCTCGGGGAAAAGCGATTTTAAAGGCGATTTTTTCACTATGGATGATTGTCGCGTCAGTCCGCAACCGAGTGTCCCCATGAAAGTGATCTGCGCCGGGCAAAGCGACGCTGGCATGGCGTTCTCCGCCCGGTATGCCGATTTCAACTTCTGTTTCGGCAAAGGCGTAAATACACCCACGGCTTTCGCCCCGACCGCTGCGCGGATGAAACAGGCCGCAGAGCAAACCGGGCGCGACGTTGGCTCTTATGTGTTGTTTATGGTGATTGCCGATGAAACCGACGATGCCGCTCGCGCCAAATGGGAACACTACAAAGCGGGCGCGGATGAAGAGGCGTTAAGCTGGCTAACCGAACAAAGTCAGAAAGATACCCGCTCCGGTACTGACACCAACGTCCGTCAGATGGCCGATCCCACTTCGGCGGTAAACATCAATATGGGGACGTTAGTCGGTTCTTACGCCAGTGTCGCGCGCATGTTAGATGAAGTCGCAAGCGTGCCTGGTGCCGAAGGCGTGCTGTTGACCTTCGATGATTTTCTGTCGGGAATCGAAACCTTCGGCGAGCGCATTCAACCACTGATGCAGTGCCGCGCCCATCTCCCTGCGCTGACTCAGGAGGTGGCATGATGACGACCTTAACCGCTCGACCGGAAGCCATTACCTTCGATCCGCAGCAAACTGCGCTGATCGTGGTGGATATGCAAAACGCTTATGCCACGCCAGGCGGCTACTTAGATCTCGCCGGGTTTGATGTCTCAACCACCCGCCCGGTCATTGCCAACATTCAAACCGCCGTGACCGCAGCGCGAGCGGCAGGGATGTTGATTATCTGGTTTCAAAATGGCTGGGATGAACAGTATGTCGAGGCTGGCGGCCCCGGCTCACCAAATTTTCATAAATCGAACGCCCTGAAAACCATGCGTAAGCAGCCGCAGCTACAGGGGAAATTGCTGGCGAAAGGCTCCTGGGATTATCAACTGGTGGATGAACTGGTGCCGCAGCCTGGCGATATTGTGCTGCCGAAGCCGCGCTACAGCGGTTTCTTCAATACGCCGCTGGACAGCATTTTGCGCAGCCGTGGAATACGCCATCTGGTTTTCACCGGTATCGCTACCAACGTCTGCGTCGAATCGACGCTACGCGACGGCTTTTTTCTGGAGTATTTCGGCGTGGTGCTGGAAGACGCAACACACCAGGCGGGGCCGGAATTTGCACAGAAAGCCGCGTTGTTCAATATCGAAACCTTTTTTGGCTGGGTAAGCGACGTCGAAACGTTCTGCGACGCGCTTTCTCCCACGTCCTTTGCTCGTATCGCTTAAGGAGTTTAACGATGCCAAAATCCGTAATTATTCCCGCTGGCAGCAGCGCACCGCTGGCTCCCTTCGTTCCCGGCACGCTGGCTGATGGCGTGGTGTATGTCTCCGGTACGCTGGCTTTTGATCAACATAATAACGTGCTGTTTGCCGATGACCCAAAGGCGCAAACCCGCCACGTTCTGGAAACCATCCGCAAGGTGATCGAGACGGCGGGTGGCACGATGGCGGACGTGACCTTCAACAGCATCTTTATTACCGACTGGAAAAATTACGCCGCGATTAACGAAATCTACGCCGAGTTTTTTCCGGGTGATAAACCGGCGCGATTCTGCATTCAGTGCGGACTGGTAAAACCTGACGCACTGGTGGAAATCGCCACAATTGCGCATATCGCCAAGTGAGACCGCGATGAAACTTTCACTCTCACCTCCCCCTTATGCTGATGCGCCCGTAGTGGTGTTGATTTCGGGTCTTGGCGGTAGCGGCAGTTACTGGTTACCGCAACTGGCGGTGCTGGAGCAGGAGTATCAGGTAGTCTGTTACGACCAGCGCGGCACCGGCAATAATCCCGACACGCTGGCAGAAGATTACAGTATCGCCCAGATGGCAGCGGAACTGCATCAGGCGCTGGTAGCCGCAGGGATTGAGCGTTACGCGGTGGTCGGCCATGCGCTCGGTGCGCTGGTGGGAATGCAGCTGGCGCTGGATTATCCCGCGTCGGTAACTGTGCTGGTCAGCGTTAACGGCTGGCTACGAATAAACGCCCATACGCGCCGCTGTTTTCAGGTTCGCGAGCAGTTACTACATAGCGGCGGCGCGCAGGCATGGGTGGAAGCGCAGCCATTGTTCCTCTATCCCGCCGACTGGATGGCGGCCCGCGCACCTCGCCTGGAAGCTGAAGACGCGCTGGCACTGGCGCATTTTCAGGGCAAAAATAATTTACTGCGTCGACTTAACGCCCTCAAACGCGCTGACTTTAGTCGCCATGCGGATCGCATCCGCTGCCCGGTGCAAATCATCTGCGCCAGTGATGATCTTCTGGTGCCAACAGCATGTTCCAGTGAACTTCATGTCGCCCTGCCCGATAGCCAGAAAATGGTGATGCGCTATGGCGGACACGCCTGCAACGTGACCGATCCCGAAACGTTTAATGCTCTGTTACTCAACGGGCTTGCCAGCCTGTTACATCACCGTGAAGCCGACCTGTAAGGAATTGCTATGAACGAAGCCGTTAACCCAGGTGCGCTTAGCACCCTGTTCACCGATGCCCGCACTCACAACGGCTGGCGGGAGACACCCGTCAGTGATGAGACGTTACGGGAGATTTATGCCCTGATGAAATGGGGGCCGACATCAGCTAACTGTTCTCCGGCACGGATCGTGTTTATCCGCACTGCAGAAGGAAAAGAACGTCTGCGCCCGGCGCTTTCCAGCGGCAATCTGCAAAAAACCCTGACCGCGCCCGTCACCGCTATCGTCGCCTGGGACAGTGAATTTTATGAACGGTTACCACAGCTGTTTCCTCACGGCGATGCCCGCAGTTGGTTTACCTCCAGCCCACAACTTGCCGAAGAAACAGCGTTTCGCAACAGTTCCATGCAGGCGGCCTATCTGATCGTCGCCTGCCGGGCGCTGGGGCTGGATACCGGCCCGATGTCGGGCTTTGACCGTCAATACGTTGACGACGCCTTTTTTGCGGGCAGCACGCTGAAGAGCAATCTGCTGATTAATATCGGCTATGGCGATTCCAGCAAACTTTTTGCGCGCCTGCCACGTCTGTCCTTTGAAGAAGCCTGCGGGCTGTTGTAAGGAGCAAACAATGAACATTGTCGATCAACAAACCTTTCGCGATGCGATGTCCTGTATAGGCGCGGCGGTCAATATCATCACTACGGACGGTCCAGCCGGGCGCGCCGGGTTCACCGCCAGCGCCGTCTGCAGCGTGACCGATACGCCGCCCACATTACTGGTGTGCCTGAATCGTGGGGCGTCCGTCTGGCCGGTATTCAATGAAAATCGAACGCTGTGTGTAAATACACTTAGCGCCGGGCAGGAGCCGCTTTCAAACCTTTTTGGCGGCAAAACGCCCATGGAACACCGCTTTGCCGCCGCCCGCTGGCAGACGGGTGTGACCGGATGCCCGCAACTGGAAGAAGCACTGGTTTCGTTTGACTGCCGTATCAGCCAGGTGGTGAGCGTCGGCACCCACGACATTCTGTTTTGCGCCATCGAAGCGATTCATCGTCACGCCACCCCCTACGGGCTGGTGTGGTTTGATCGCAGTTATCACGCGCTGATGCGCCCTGCTTGTTAACCTCCTTCAGGAGACAGCTGATGGCAATGTTCGGTTTTCCTCACTGGCAGTTAAAATCGACCTCTACAGAGAGCGGCGTGGTCGCGCCGGATGAACGATTGCCGTTTGCTCAGACGGCAATAATGGGCGTTCAACACGCGGTGGCGATGTTTGGCGCGACGGTGTTAATGCCTATTCTGATGGGGCTGGATCCCAATCTTTCCATTTTGATGTCGGGGATCGGCACGTTACTGTTTTTCTTTATTACCGGCGGGCGCGTCCCCAGTTATCTCGGCTCCAGCGCGGCTTTTGTCGGCGTGGTGATTGCCGCGACGGGCTTTAACGGTCAGGGCATTAACCCGAATATCAGCATTGCGCTGGGCGGGATTATCGCCTGTGGGCTGGTTTATACCGTCATTGGCCTGGTGGTGATGAAAATCGGTACGCGCTGGATTGAACGGCTAATGCCGCCGGTGGTGACGGGTGCGGTGGTGATGGCGATTGGCCTGAACTTAGCGCCTATCGCAGTGAAAAGTGTATCGGCTTCGGCCTTTGATAGCTGGATGGCGGTAATGACGGTGCTGTGTATTGGGCTGGTAGCGGTATTTACCCGTGGCATGATCCAGCGGTTATTGATTCTCGTAGGATTAATTGTCGCCTGTCTGCTGTATGGCGTGATGACCAACGTTTTAGGGCTGGGAAAAGCCGTCGATTTTACTCTCGTCAGCCATGCTGCCTGGTTCGGTTTGCCACATTTTTCCACTCCTGCTTTTAATGGTCAGGCAATGATGCTGATTGCGCCCGTGGCGGTGATTCTGGTGGCGGAAAACTTAGGCCATCTCAAGGCGGTCGCCGGGATGACCGGACGCAATATGGATCCGTATATGGGACGGGCATTCGTCGGTGATGGTCTGGCAACGATGCTTTCCGGCTCTGTCGGCGGTAGCGGCGTCACCACCTATGCTGAAAATATCGGTGTGATGGCCGTGACCAAAGTCTACTCGACGCTGGTGTTTGTTGCTGCTGCCGTCATCGCCATGCTGTTGGGCTTTTCGCCGAAATTTGGCGCGCTGATCCATACCATTCCGGCCGCGGTGATTGGTGGTGCATCAATTGTTGTGTTCGGGCTGATTGCCGTCGCAGGCGCAAGGATCTGGGTACAAAACCGTATCGATTTAAGCCAGAACGGTAATTTGATTATGGTCGCAGTAACCTTAGTGCTGGGCGCGGGTGATTTTGCTCTCACGCTGGGCGGTTTTACGTTGGGAGGGATCGGTACAGCAACCTTTGGCGCGATTTTACTCAATGCGTTATTAAGCAGAAGGTTGGTTGACGTTCCACCGCCAGAAGTTATTCATCAGGAGCCATAAACAGAAAACCGCCGGGGTTACCGGCGGTGATGGCTTTTTGACGAGCTTAAGAAAAAAATGCATTCGTCATTGATTAGCCCGGCTAGTTGTCGCTTTTGCCGTGACTGCTCTTGCCACCTTTTTTACCTGCTTCAGATGCGCGCTGCGGGTCATTCTTGAAATTACCCCCGCTGTGCTGTCCACCTTTTTTACCTGCTTCTGATGCTCTTTCGCGGTCTTCTGCAAAATTGCCGGAACCGCCTCGATGGTTTGCCATTACTGACCTCCGTCTGGGTATAGACATCATATTGCATAGAATTAACGCGGCGTATGGCGGCTGCCATATTTTCGCTACGTGGGACTAAGCTTAGTGAACTGACGTGGGCAGACCTGCGTTTGGTAATATCCTGCAACAGCTTCTTAGCGAGAATAGATATCATCTCCAATAATTATCCATAAGCCGCTCTTATGATTAAAAAAACGCGATGAGATAAAAATGTGTCATTTTGCGACAAAATTACGTGCTTGTGAAAGTTGTTATAAATCAAATAAGTGGTTGTGAAATTTGCACTCTGAAAAGGACGTCTTATCTTTAAATAAGTGGTAGCGAATCGCTACGGAATAGAGATAACACGAGGAGTGGTTAGAAATGGCTAAAGTTCTGGTGCTTTATTATTCCATGTACGGACATATTGAAACGATGGCACGCGCAGTCGCTGAAGGTGCAAGCAAAGTGGATGGCGCAGAAGTTGTCGTTAAGCGTGTACCGGAAACCATGCAGCCGCAATTATTTGAAAAAGCAGGCGGTAAAACGCAAACTGCACCGGTTGCAACCCCGCAAGAACTAGCCGATTACGATGCCATTATTTTTGGTACACCTACCCGCTTTGGCAACATGTCCGGTCAAATGCGTACCTTCCTCGACCAGACGGGCGGCCTGTGGGCTTCCGGCGCACTATACGGAAAACTGGCGAGCGTCTTTAGTTCCACCGGTACTGGCGGCGGTCAGGAACAAACCATCACATCCACCTGGACGACCCTTGCGCATCACGGCATGGTGATTGTCCCCATTGGCTACGCAGCGCAGGAATTATTTGACGTTTCACAGGTTCGCGGCGGTACGCCGTACGGCGCAACCACCATCGCAGGCGGTGACGGTTCACGCCAGCCCAGCCAGGAAGAACTGTCTATTGCTCGTTATCAAGGGGAATATGTCGCAGGTCTGGCAGTTAAACTTAACGGCTAATCTTCAACAGGAGGATACGCATGCCAACTCAAGAAGCGAAAGCTCATCACGTCGGTGAATGGGCATCTCTGCGCAATACGTCGCCGGAAATAGCCGAGGCCATTTTCGAAGTCGCCGGGTACGACGAAAAAATGGCGGAAAAGATTTGGGAAGAAGGTAGCGATGAAGTGTTAGTCAAAGCCTTTGCTAAGACCGACAAAGATTCGCTTTTTTGGGGCGAACAGACCATCGAACGTAAAAACGTTTAACCAGCGACTCCCCCGTAGCGAACGGGGGAGTTTTCTGTTATTTCACCGCTTCATTCAACACGCTATCAAACTTATCCATTGGGCAGAAACCGTTGGCATCTATCGGACAACCGCTTAATTCCAGCGTCACGCGCTGCGCAGGTGCCTGAAGGGTTAACGCGTCAGCATTACGTAACTGTTCTGCACTCTGGTACACATACTCGATTTTCATCAGGTCGCGATTGGTTTTGCTGTCATGCCAACGCTGGAAAACGATTTTGCCGCCAATCGGCGTGCGTTCGTTCTGGTCATGCAACTGATACGGTTTGAAATCCAGCGCCGTTAACAGAGAGGCAATGTTGGAGTCATGCCCAACTAACACCGTGATTTTCGGAGCGCTGGTGCGATCGGTGACCAGGGCTTTGTCGATATAACTGACCAGCGGTTTCGCAACATTGCGCGCCACTTCCGGTGAGGTAAACAGGCTGTCCTGGTAACCGTTTTTCAGCTTCGACAACACCCTCCACTGCTGGTCAGATTTGATTTCTCCCCACGCCACCTGATCCATCGGAAAACCTTCGTAGTATTGCAAAGTAAACGCATCTACCAGCGAGTTGCCGACTTTCAGCGGCCCGGAAACACCTGGTTCTTGTTGATACTTCGCGCTAAAGGTATTTTTGCCATCCACCAGCGAACACTGTTGTTTCTCTTTACAGGCAGGGGAATCTTTATAGTTAACGATTTTTTCCAGTAGCTGGTAGCTGTCGGTAAGCTGGAGTTTGCTGAGCTCTTTCTCCATTGCCGCCACCGCCTGTTCACTGAATGCGGCGGAATCATCGGTGATCACCGGATTAAAGGTTGGGTCCATAGTGCCCATTTTTTCCTGGTGATGCACAGGAATATCACACCCCGGGAATGCGCCGGTAATAAAGAACTGTGCAGTCGCAACGGTACGTTGCAGACTATTGGCATAGGCATAAACGGTGTCCGGCGGCGGGCATTCCCCCGATTTTACCATCCCCTGCTCTGCCAGCCATTCACGCATGTAATGGCCCATATACACTTCGAGCACGCCACCTTTGGTGGTGAGTTGCCCACCGGGGACGTCCCATTCAGGCCATTTATTCGGCGTCGACTGCTCCAGCACACTGCCATTGTTCGCCAGCGGCGCACGTAAGTTATGGCGGCTCATCATGAGCACTTGCTGTAGCTGATAGCCTTCCGGTACGGTTTGTGCCTGAGCATTTGAAGCGAGTAAAACTATCCCTGCTACAGTTGCGGCGATTAGCGTTTTGTTCATTCCTGGCACCTCTTTTGTTATCAATCACTAAAGAGTGTGACAGAAATATGACTTTTTTCCGGGAACAGGTTCGCAAAATGGCTTGTTGAAAACCTGTTTTTCTATATACATCTTCAAAAACAGGCAAGGTTTGACGCAAACTATGCCTGATTAGCCCCTGCCTCGCGTACGCCGCTGATAATTGCACCTGTGGCTAAACAGAATATCTGCGGCGTTTCCAATACAGAGACAATATTTACCAATAAAAAAGTGTGAGACTAATAACAATGGTTTTTAGCATATGCCTTTGCCATTAAATTACATAACAATTTAAATAGTCAAGTTGCGCATTCATTTCCTGATTGTTTAACTTGTAAGCCTGAGCAAAAAGTTCAGGAGGGAGGTAAACGTCATAATGATTGCCGGTGTTTATTAAATAACCATACTCAAGATCTTCATCTGTTGAAAAGGATTCATTCCCCAAGGAGATTGATGCCACATTACTGGTAACAATAAATAATGAGCAAATGCTATCTGAAAGAACAGCAAGAAAATTCTTCACCGCTTTAATCCTATCCGACGTGTCGGTATCTAAAGCAAGCAAATTCTTGTTATCATTAAATATAAACTCGGGTAAATGCAGGATACATTTTTCGTTATTCAAGCAACTATCAATGAATTCTTTTTTAAAAAACAGAAAGCTCCATGACATAAGACTACCCACACCCTGAATTTTGTTGTCAGATTGCAGATCAACGCCAAATAATGTCTTAACATCTTCCCTGAGATCACAAAATGCAGCATCAACAAGAGCCTCGATTGTTGGTTTATCAACAATTTTAATAAACTCTTCGTATACTTCCTTTTGCGTCTTATGACTGCCCAGCGCCCATGAATAATCATGTTGTTTTAAAACCAGTATGGCTCTTAACAGACAATATCCATCGCCATCTACTGGAGCGTATTTTAATTCATAAGTTTTATTAATTTCACTCTGAATAAAAGACATACCAGACAAATCAATACCAGTATCTAAATTAGATATTCCCGGCGTATTTATCTGTTCTGGCTGGACACTTATATTTTCATCATCTAAACAATACTCAGAAAAAACATCATCACACACATTAATGTTTTCAATATATTCCATAAAGCCATACCAATAATAACCTTTAAAATCTGTGATAGACTCTGAAGCTCTGCCCGGCAAGGATACTCTAACAATATCAATATCTCGAACATATTGTATAGTATATGTAATACCTCCTGAAACCCCTGAATAAATTTGTGTATCATTAGTACGCAATGTTCTCATAAATAATGAGAGATCATTATCATTCTGCATTTCCTCAAATTCTTTTTCTAGTGATTCGCATTCCAGGCATGGAATGTAGTCTTCAGCTTTTTGACGTCTGATTTCTTTATACAACCGCATAAAACACACCAGTGTGTTTTCAAAAAGCGTGATTGAATATGTTTGATTTTTTTCGTGCTCTTTTTTTATATTGTGCCAGGCTTGTTTCAAATAATTATTTGCAGTGCAACTAATTCCATGTATATTACTACCCATATATAGCGCCTATAAAATTTAATAAATAATGACGCACTAGTAAAACTTAACGTGCCTGGTTCAACTATCAAAAATCGCTCACCCTTTTTCACCTGTTTAAAATATGTTCAGCACCCCACCTTGAGGCGACCTCCTCTCCGCGATGATTTCAATAACATATTCTGTGTTGGCATATGAAATTTTGAGGATTACCCTACACTTATAGGAGTTACCTTACAGGGGTTCCTTCAATTTGTGTTGATTTACGCGAGATAACGCTATGGAATTAAAGGATTATTACGCCATCATGGGCGTGAAACCGACGGACGATCTCAAGACAATCAAGACCGCCTATCGTCGACTGGCCCGCAAATACCATCCTGATGTCAGCAAAGAACCGGATGCCGAAGCCCGCTTCAAAGAGGTCGCTGAAGCCTGGGAAGTGTTGAGTGATGAACAACGTCGCGCTGAGTATGATCAGATGTGGCAACATCGCAACGATCCACAATTTAGCCGTCAGTTCCAGCATGGCGACAGTCAGAGTTTTAACGCCGAAGATTTTGACGATATTTTCTCGTCAATTTTCGGTCAGCATGCCCGCCAGAGCCGTCAACGCCCCGCCACTCGCGGCCACGATATTGAAATCGAAGTGGCGGTATTCCTCGAAGAAACGCTTACTGAGCATAAGCGTACCATCAGCTATAACCTGCCGGTTTATAACGCCTTTGGCATGATCGAACAGGAAATCCCGAAAACGCTGAATGTGAAGATCCCGGCAGGGGTCGGCAATGGTCAACGTATCCGCCTGAAAGGCCAGGGGACGCCGGGCGAAAACGGCGGTCCAAATGGCGATTTGTGGCTGGTGATTCATATTGCGCCACATCCGCTGTTTGATATTGTCGGCCAGGATCTGGAAATTGTGGTGCCGGTTAGCCCGTGGGAAGCGGCGCTGGGTGCTAAAGTCACCGTTCCAACACTGAAAGAAAGCATTTTGCTGACTATCCCGCCTGGCAGCCAGGCCGGGCAACGATTGCGCGTTAAAGGCAAAGGTCTGGTGAGCAAAAAACAGACCGGCGATCTGTATGCGGTACTGAAAATCGTGATGCCGCCGAAACCGGATGAAAACACTGCCGCGCTGTGGCAGCAACTGGCAGACGCCCAGTCGTCTTTTGATCCACGTAAAGATTGGGGGAAAGCATAATGGCTAATGTTACGGTGACTTTTACTATTACCGAATTTTGCCTGCATACCGGCATCTCTGAAGAGGAGTTGAATGAAATTGTCGGTTTGGGGGTGGTTGAACCGCGTGAGATCCAGGAAACAACCTGGGTATTTGACGACCATGCCGCCATTGTGGTGCAACGCGCGGTACGTCTACGTCATGAACTGGCTCTGGACTGGCCGGGGATCGCGGTGGCGCTGACGTTAATGGATGATATTGCGCACCTGAAGCAGGAAAACCGCCTGCTGCGCCAGCGGCTTTCCCGGTTTGTGGCTCACCCGTGATGTGTGTTTGCCGGATGTGATGACGCATCTTAGCCGGTCTACAAAGATTACTGTTCCTGTGGGCCGGATAAGGCGTTTATGCCGCATCCGGCAACTGCGCACTAATGCCTGATGCGACGCCTGCCGCGTCTTATCAGGCCTACAAACGACGTTATCTGTTTTGGTGGTCGCACTCCACTAACACCAGCAATAACTGGCTTAGTGCCGCGTAAAAACCGAAACTGTCGTACTGATGGCAACGCGCAGCAAACTCTGGTAACCATTCCCGCAGCGCCGTCAGTGTTTTTTGCCGCAAACTGTCGATTCTTCGCGCAGGAACGCTCCCCTCTCCCAGCGAAAAAAGCAGATGACTCAACAACTCGAGATAGATCGCCAGATGATCTGCCGGTTCGTTGAAATTGCCGCTGGTTTCCATCCCGGTCTCAACTAACAAGCGTTTAATCTCTTGCTCGTCCTGTTTGTAGGCCGATGCATACGGCAGCGCAGCTTGTTTGTCGGTCATCAGAAACAGGCCGCAAAAGTCAGCGGCCAGTTCCAGACGGGCATCGTCACGTACGGTCAGGGCTGCAATACGGTTTTCCAGCTCATTCACCGCCGCAGTGAGCGGCGGTTCACTTTTCAGCAACGAAAACCATTCAGCCATCTGCGCACTGGCGATCTGCGTCAGTTGTTCATCGTCCAGTTCACGGGAGAACAACTGCGCCAGCCAGGCGTAAACACAGGCAATCCGTTGTGCTGTCAGCGTGGTCATGATTTCACCTGCGACGCGGGAACATATTCGCACTGCGCCACCATCTCAACGGGGCCGTTAAACGCCGTTACCTGCTCCACTGTCCCGCTGTATTTTTCAATTTCCACCAGCGTAGTGTGTGCACTGGTCGCCTGCGCCAGCTGCGAAGTACCGATGTCGATGGTCAACACGTTGGGGTTACCGTATTTGCACAGCGCACCAGGCTCGCCACCTTTATCTGGATCGTACCATGCCCCTTCATGAATTCGCGCCACGCCGGGTGCATAGCGGTCAGAAACCACTGCTCCAGCCAACACCTGGCCACGAGCGTTAAAGACGCGTACCACATCACCGTTACGAATACCGCGCGCACTGGCATCCTGCGGGCTAATAAATACTGGCTCTTTACCCGCTACCGTATATTGCTGACGCAACGTTTCTGATTCACATAACTGCGAGTGAAGTCGGAAATCCGGATGCACAGATTGCAGATGCAACGGATACTTCTGCGAGCCGGGCCCGCCGTGGGAGCGTTCGATTTTCTCAAACCACATCGGATGCCCCTGACAATCGTCGTAGTTCATATCGGCGATGGTTTTCGAGTAGATCTCAATCAGGCCACTCGGCGTGCCCAGCGGTTCGAGATCCGGATCTTCGCGGAATGCCTGGTGGCGAACAAACATCTGCGGATGGTCAAACTCGACATACTCTTTGTTATTCCAGAAGTCATCAAACGCTGGCAGATGAACGCCGCGTCCTTTGCCCTGTTGTACACCTTCCTGCCAGATGCGTTTCAGCCAGCCCATTTCGTCCAGCCCTTCGGTAAAGGCTTCTTCGCGATTAAAGCGACGGCACAGCTCGCGGAAAATATCGAAGTCGTTGCGCGCCTCGAACTGCGGCGGCACGACCTGTTTCATGGCGATAATGCCACGGTTGGAGTGGTTGCCGTACTGGTCGAGATCGTTACGCTCAAACTGCGTGGTCGCAGGCAGCACGATATCGGCAAAGCGGCAGGTTGAGGTCCACTGATTATCTATAGCGATAACCGTTTCCAGCTTGCGCCAGCCTTCGATAATACGGTTAATCTGCTGATGACGATGGAACGGGTTAGTTCCGGCAAAAATACACATTTTCAGCGGTGGCAGTTTTACCGATTTACCATTCCAGTTGATCACTTTTCCCGGTTCGAGGATCGCATCGACAAAACGGGCAATCGGAATGGTGCTGCTATAGCCTTGGTAGTCGCTGTTGTCGTGAACAGGTGGAATCGACGTAGAGCCGGAGAAACCACTCAGAATAACGCCTTTACGCCCCGGCGTGCCTGCGCCGTTATAGTGCCAGCCAAAACCGAAGCCACCACCCGGCAGGCCAATTTGCCCCAGCATCGCCGCCAGAACCACAATCATCCACGCCCACTGTTCACCGTGCTGCATACGCTGTACGCACCAACCAGCAATAATCTGCGTTCTGTTCGCCGCCATCTGCCGCGCCAGCCCACGAATGGTTTCGGCATCAATGCCGGTCAGTTTTTCAGCCCATGCGGCATCTTTCGGCTGACCGTCTTTCTCACCCAGCAGATACGGCAGGAACTGCTCAAACCCCACACAGTAGTTAGCGAGGAAGTTTTTGTCGTACAGGTTTTCACTGTACAGCGTATACGCCAGCGCCAGTTGCAGTGGCACGTCAGTTTGCGGGTTAACAGCAATGTGCTTCACATGCTCGCGCCCCAGATACTCATGGGTGGATGTGACAACCGGATCGATGCTGATGACCTCAATTTCACCGGCGGCGACTTTCGCTTTCAACTGCGCGTAATATTCATAAACATCGTGATCCGGGCACCACCAGTTCGCTTGCTGGTTTTTCAGCAAATCAGAGCCCCACAGCACAATGGTTTTGCTGTTCTGCAATACCAGCGGCCAGGAGGTTTGCTGTTCATACACTTCCATTGAGCCAACCACGCGCGGCAGGATCACCTGCGCAGCACCGGTAGAGTAATCTCCGCCCGTACCCACGCTATTACCATGCAAGGCAATAGCTTTCGCCAGCATCCCCGAAGCGTTATGGAACATCCCCGTCGATTGCCAACCACTGGCGGTCAGCAAGGCACTCGGCCCGTGAGTTTTCTGTACGCGTTCCAGTTCTTCATAGAACATGTCGAGGGCTTCATCCCAGCTCACGCGCACAAAACGGTTATCACCGCGCTGGGAAGTGTCGCTCAGATGGCGCTTACGTAGCCAGTCCACGCGTACCATCGGATAACGAATACGCGCCGCGTTGTGTACGTGATCCGGCAATCCGGCAATCATTTTCGACGGATATTTATCCAGTTCGAACGGTTTTGCCGCCACAAAGCGACCATCCTTCACCGTCGCGCGGATAGCCCCCCAGTGCGACCCGGTAAGAATGCCCTCTTTCGAGATGACAGCCTCAGTCGCCGCTTGCGCCGCAGTCGCACGGCGCGGCGTTAACAATGACGGCCCCAGCATCCCGGCGACGGTTAAGCCGCCGAGTTGTGCCAGAAAACGCCGACGTGATGCCTGAAAGAGATCGTTATTGTTCATTATTTTTCTTCCTTCTTATCGCCGTGAGCCTTACCTGCGGTGTCAGACGCATTCATTTGCAGATATTTCAACAAGGTGCGTTCTTCACGTTTATCGAGGCTGGTAAAGCCAATCATGCCGTTGAGCGTGCCGATCCAACCGTTAGCGTCAAAGTGGGATATTTCCGGTGCGCCGTGGCACTGATTACAGGTGCCGTTGTACAGCGAATCCGCATAAGCCCAGATCGGTTTGATATCGTTTACCATGTCGCCTTTCTTCATCCACGCAGTGGCTTGCAACTTGCTCCACTCGGTATTGGTGTCGGCAACGGTGGTTTTCTCCAGCGTTTTCACCTGCTGCTGCACATCACCACGAATCGAGGCAACAAAGATGCGTTTACCTGGGAATTGGGTGAGTACACGCTGACGTCCGGCGCTTTCCGTCCAGCCGGTAATTTCAATTTGCAGCCAGTCGCCGTCACGTTTAAGGACTTTCACTTCCGAAGCAGGCAGCAGAGAACCAGAGGCTTCTTTATCGCCTTTCGCCGCATAAATCGGCTTAATATCAATGGAGTACAGCGTGTCACCACTATCATTAGCACTGGCGCGCAGCTCATCGAACTGCTTACGGAAGCCACTACTCATATCCGGTAACTGGTGGGCAATACCTTTATGACAGTCGATGCAGGATTGATTATCTTTCGCTGCCACCTTCATCTGACGCGCCGCTTCAGGATGCTGCTTCGCATGATCCATCGCGTCGTAGTTATGGCAGGAGCGGCAGGTTGCCGAGTTGTTTTCTTTCATTCGCGCCCATTCACGCTCGGCAAGTTCCGCGCGTTTGGCTTCGAATTTTTCAGGTGTATCAATAGAGTGGGCAATAAAGGTCTGGTAAATGTCGTTGCTCGCTTCCAGTTTGCGCTTCACCATGCCTGGAATATCCGGCGGGATATGACAGTCATGGCATTCAGCTCGCACGCCGGAGGCGTTCTGGAAATGCACCGACTGTTTATATTCTTCATACACCGGTTGCATACTGTGGCAACTGACACAAAATTCGGTTGTGCTGGTGACTTTGATCCCAACGTGTGGCAATACAATCAGCGCAATGCCAATCACAATCCCAGTAGCGACCAGCGCCAGTACCGACCAACGAGCACTGGGTCGGCGTAGCGCGTTCCAGAGTTTCCGCATAATAGCCCCTGTAAAATTATGGTTTAGTGAAGCGATCTTAATGAGCAAATATGAACAGCGGCACTGGTCAGGATGAACGGCTTACGGCAGAATATGAACAGATATGCACAGAATGAGTAAAACCCCCTGATGCCACATCATATTGTTATTGTTGAAGATGAGCCGGTTACCCAGGCGCGATTACAATCCTACTTCACTCAGGAGGGGTATACCGTTTCCGTTACGGCGAGCGGTGCCGGGCTGCGGGAAATTATGCAGAATCAGCCGGTGGATTTAATTCTGCTGGATATCAATTTGCCCGATGAAAATGGCCTGATGTTAACCCGCGCCCTGCGAGAACGCTCAACGGTGGGGATTATTCTGGTTACCGGACGCAGCGATCGGATTGACCGTATTGTTGGACTGGAAATGGGCGCAGACGATTACGTCACCAAACCGCTGGAACTGCGCGAACTGGTGGTACGAGTGAAAAATCTGCTCTGGCGAATCGACCTCGCGCGGCAGGCGCAACCGCACACTCAGGACAACTGCTATCGCTTTGCGGGTTATTGCCTGAATGTGTCGCGCCATACGCTGGAGCGAGATGGCGAGCCGATTAAACTGACCCGCGCAGAGTATGAAATGTTGGTGGCATTTGTGACTAATCCGGGCGAAATTCTCAGCCGTGAACGTCTGCTGCGTATGCTTTCTGCGCGTCGGGTGGAAAACCCTGACCTGCGCACCGTCGATGTGTTAATTCGTCGTTTACGTCATAAACTCAGCGCGGATTTACTGGTGACACAACATGGCGAAGGTTATTTCTTAGCCGCTGATGTGTGCTGATAAAAATAGACCGGACGAAATCCCCCTGGCGACAGCGAGCGGCGGATATGTTCACGGTCGGCATTTTTCGGCGTCAGAACTAAAATCGGTGGGCTGACATTATCAGACACCGATTGCCCCTGTAATTGCCTGATGGCCTGCTCAACCGCCAGTTCCCCCTGCCAGACCATTTGATCGCTGGCAGCCATAATCACTCTTCCCCGCTTCAGCCCGCGATACACCTGATGTGAAAGATAAAACGACACCACGGTAAGCGGTGTTTTCAGGTTACGCCCTTCCCCCATTGCCGCCTCTGCCGCAATGGCCGTTCCGGCAACGACGTCGATTTCTGGATGGCGCTCCAGCATCTCCTGCAACAGGTTACGCTGGATTTCAATATCGTTATCACCGAGCGCAATATCAACAATACGTACCGGACTTCCGGCAATGGCTGCGCGAAAACCCTCTACCATCTCCTTACTGCCCCCGGCGTTATCGGGGCCGGGCATCAACAGCACGTTCAGTGGTTTACCGTGCGCCCATTGCACCAGATATCGCCCTGGTTGATAGCCCATCTGAAACCAGGGCACACCAACGCGGCTTTTCATCTGGGGAGCATCAATAGCATTCACCAGTTCGATCACCGGCAGATTTGCTACCTGCTTTTGCAGATCGGGAAATGACGTCGTGCTACTACCGAGCAAAATGGCCTCTGCGCCCCACTGTTTACACTGGTCGATTTGTGCTTGCTGCGTAGCCAACTGGCTGTAGCCGCCTGCCTCCAGCACTTTTAAATCCACACCGTAGCGGCGAGCAGCCTCCTGCATACCATAGTTCAACGATAACCAGTATGAATCTTTCAGGCTGGGATAAAGCGCGCACAGTTTCCATGCGCGTTTGGCTTTAAGCGGCGTAGAGGCTTGCACCGAGAAATGCTGCGCATCATGCCAGCGCAACAGGTTATCAGCCGAAAATGCCGATAACATGAAAAGGGAAAGAAGTAAAAATAGCAGTACGCGCATGATAGCCTCATCAATAATAAGGCTTTATGCTAGATGCATTCCGCTTTGCGACTCAACCTTTTTCACCTTAAGTGCACCGACCGTGAATTTAACCCTGACCCGAAGACTCTGGATGGGCTTTGCCCTGATGGCGCTGTTAACTCTGACCAGTACCCTGGTGGGATGGTACAACCTGCGCTTTATCAGCCAGGTGGAAAAAGACAACACTCAGGCATTGATTCCTACCATGAATATGGCGCGCCAGTTGAGCGAAGCCAGCGCCTGGGAACTTTTCGCCGCGCAGAACCTGACCAGTGCCGATAACGAAAAGATGTGGCAGGCGCAGGGGCGAATGCTCACCGCACAAAGCCTGAAGATTAATGCGTTGCTGCAAGCGTTACGGGAACAAGGTTTTGATACCACCGCTATTGAACAACAGGAGCAGGAGATTTCCCGTTCGTTACGTCAACAAGGGGAGCTGGTGGGGTAGCGTTTGCAACTGCGCCAGCAACAACAGCAACTCAGTCAGCAGATAGTCGCCGCCGCCGATGAAATCGCACGCCTGGCGCAAGGTCAGGCGAATAATGCGGCAACCTCCGCCGGAGCGACCCAGGCCGGGATTTACGATTTGATTGAACAAGATCAGCGTCAGGCCGCAGAAAGTGCACTCGATCGGCTGATTGATATCGATCTTGAGTATGTTAACCAGATGAATGAACTGCGCCTTAGCGCCCTGCGGGTGCAGCAAATGGTGATGAATCTGGGGCTGGAGCAGATCCAGAAAAATGCAGCAACGCTGGAACACCAGCTCAATAATGCGGTGAAAATTCTGCAACGTCGGCAAATACGCATTGAAGATCCGGGAGTTCGTGCTCAGGTCGCAACAACGTTAACTACCGTTAGCCAATATAGCGATTTGCTGGCGCTGTATCAGCAGGACAGTGAAATCAGCAATCGCCTGCAAACTCTCGCCCAAAATAACATCGCCCAGTTCGCGCAGTTTAGTAGCGAAGTCAGTCAGCTGGTCGACACCATTGAGCTGCGTAATCAGCACGGACTGGCGCATCTGGAAAAAGCCAGTGCACGCGGGCAATACAGCCTGTTATTGCTGGGGATGGTTTCACTTTGCGCACTGATTCTGATCCTCTGGCGCGTGGTTTATCGCTCAGTCACGCGTCCACTTGCCGAACAAACGCAGGCGCTGCAACGGCTGCTGGACGGTGATATTGACTCCCCTTTCCCGGAAACCGCTGGCGTACGGGAGCTGGATACCATCGGGCGGCTGATGGATGCGTTTCGCAGCAGTGTTCATGCACTGAATCGCCACCGCGAACAGCTGGCGGCGCAGGTCAAAGCGCGTACAGCTGAATTGCAGGAGCTGGTGATAGAACACCGACAGGCACGGGCGGAAGCAGAAAAAGCCAGCCAGGCAAAATCGGCGTTTCTGGCGGCGATGAGCCATGAGATCCGCACACCGCTGTACGGTATTCTCGGCACCGCGCAACTGCTGGCAGATAACCCGGCACTTAACACCCAGCGTGATGATTTGCGGGCAATTACTGATTCTGGCGAATCGTTGCTGACCATCCTCAACGATATTCTCGATTATTCGGCTATCGAAGCGGGTGGCAAGAATGTTTCGGTCAGCGATGAGCCCTTTGAACCGCGCCCGCTGCTGGAAAGTACCCTGCAATTAATGAGCGGACGGGTTAAAGGTCGCCCAATTCACCTGGCAACAGCAATTGCCGACGATGTACCGACCGCGTTAATGGGCGATCCGCGACGTATTCGTCAGGTTATAACCAACCTGTTGAGCAACGCCCTGCGTTTTACTGACGAAGGGCACATTATCCTGCGTAGTCGCACTGATGGCGAACAATGGCTGGTCGAAGTGGAAGACAGCGGCTGCGGTATTGATCCCGCGAAACTGGCTGAAATCTTCCAGCCATTTGTTCAGGTTAGCGGCAAACGCGGCGGCACCGGGCTGGGGCTGACTATCAGTAGCCGTCTGGCCCAGGCGATGGGCGGCGAACTGAGCGCCACCAGCACGCCGGAGGTTGGAAGCTGTTTTTGTTTACGCTTGCCGTTACGTGTTGCCACTGCTCCCGTGCCAAAAACAGTCAATCAGGCGGTGCGTCTGGACGGTTTACGTTTGCTGTTAATTGAAGATAACCCGCTAACCCAGCGAATTACCGTTGAGATGCTGAACACCAGTGGTGCGCAGGTTGTTGCTGTTGGCAATGCCGCGCAGGCTTTAGAGACACTGCAAAATAGCGAACCGTTTGCTGCCGCACTGGTGGATTTTGATCTGCCCGATATCGACGGCATTACGCTTGCCCGGCAACTGGCACAGCAATATCCGTCGCTGGTTTTGATTGGCTTTAGCGCTCATGTCATCGACGAAACGTTGCGCCAGCGTACCAGTTCATTATTTCGCGGGATTATCCCTAAACCGGTGCCGCGTGAAGTGCTCGGTCAGTTACTGGCGCACTATCTTCAACTGCAAGTCAATAACGATCAACCGCTGGATGTATCGCAACTCAATGAAGATGCTCAGTTGATGGGGACGGAGAAGATCCACGAATGGCTGATATTATTTAAACAACATGCCCTGCCGCTTCTCGATGAAATCGACATTGCCCGCACCAGCCAGAACAGCGAAAAAATAAAGCGTGCCGCACATCAGCTAAAAAGCAGTTGCTCGAGTCTGGGAATGCGTAGCGCCAGCCAGCTTTGCGCACAACTGGAGCAGCAGCCATTATCTGCCCCCCTTCCACACGAAGAAATTACACGCAGTGTTGCCGCTCTGGAAGCATGGTTAATAAGAAAGACCTGAACGCGATTTGAATCAATATCAGCCAGTTAAGAACAACTAGAATAGTGGCATTTGGTATGCAACTTAACGGACTGGCAAAATCATGGCAGAGAAAAAAAGAACCCGCTGGCAGCGGCGGCCAGGCACGACGGGCGGCAAATTACCGTGGAATGACTGGCGCAATGCCACGACCTGGCGTAAAGCGACGCAATTATTACTGTTGGCAATGAATATTTATATTGCCATCACGTTCTGGTATTGGGTGCGCTATTACGAAACGGCAGGTAGTACGACATTTGTCGCCAGGCCAGGAGGCATCGAAGGCTGGCTACCGATTGCCGGTCTGATGAATCTGAAATATAGCCTTGCAACAGGCCAGTTACCGTCCGTCCACGCCGCCGCGATGCTGTTATTGGTCGCTTTTATCGTCATCAGTCTATTACTCAAAAAGGCCTTTTGTTCATGGTTATGCCCGGTTGGTACGCTTTCTGAATTAATCGGCGATCTCGGTAACAAACTGTTTGGTCGGCAATTTGTCCTTCCCCGCTGGTTGGATATTCCTCTGCGCGGCGTGAAGTATTTGCTGTTGAGTTTTTTTCTCTATATCGCGTTATTGATGCCCGCTCAGGCGATTCACTATTTTATGTTGTCGCCCTACAGCGTGGTGATGGACGTTAAAATGCTCGATTTCTTTCGTCATATGGGGACCGCGACATTAATCAGCGTGACCGTTTTGCTGATTGCCAGCCTGTTTATTCGCCATGCCTGGTGTCGTTATCTTTGCCCATATGGCGCGCTGATGGGCATGGTTTCGCTATTATCGCCGTTTAAGATTCGTCGCAATGCCGAAAGTTGTATCGACTGTGGCAAATGCGCAAAAAATTGCCCATCACGGATCCCGGTCGATAAATTAATTCAGGTACGAACAGTGGAATGTACCGGCTGTATGACTTGCGTAGAGTCATGTCCGGTAGCCTCAACATTGACCTTTTCACTGCAAAAACCTGCGGCAAATAAAAAAGCCTTTGCGTTGTCTGGCTGGTTAATGACGCTACTGGTTCTGGGGATTATGTTTGCGGTGATTGGTTACGCAATGTATGCGGGAGTATGGCAAAGCCCGGTGCCGCAGGAATTGTACCGACGCTTAATTCCGCAAGCGCCAATGATTGGTCACTAAATTAGCAACAAGCGGAACATCACCTCGCACGGGGTGATGTTCACAAAATCACATTATTTTGATTTTGACATCATAACTTTCAAGCCCGGTCATTTTTTCTCGTGCGGTGAAGCGAATTTCAGAGACTTCTTTCCCTGTATTCTTGTTCAGCTCGGCGATTTTTTGCGCGATAAAGTCGGCGATTTCCGTTTCGGCTTGTTTTTTTAACTCTTCAATATTCACTGTTAACCTCGTCTGGTCTTGAAAGACAGCAACACGCCAGTAAGGTGTTGGTTCCCGGTACCCTGGTCAGGTAAGAAATGTTATAAGCCATCTCCCCGAAAGATTCAATAATCAACAGGTTATCGCTTACTATACATACAGCGTTGAAGAAAAATAAGGCAGATATAAAAAAGGCTCCACGAGGGAGCCTGATATTATTTTGTGAAATCCAGCGGCGCATGGTCAGTGCGTATTTGCAGCGCGACGTTATCAAAGGTGATCATCGTCGATTTACAAAAAATGCACTTTGCTCCTAAAGGATTTCGCTCCGTCACATCGAATGCCGATGTGCGGTACTGTGAACCATGACAACATGGACAGCGGAAATGGAGATGTTGAGTAATAACGGCAACCTTAGAGCGTAACAACGTTCGCTGCCGCGGGACCACGTTGCCCCTGCTCAATAGAAAATTCAACTTTCTGATTTTCGTTCAGCGTGCGGAATTCATTGCTCTGGATGGCGGTGAAATGGACGAAAACGTCTTTGCTGCCATCATCAGGAGTGATAAAGCCAAAACCTTTATCTGCGTTAAACCATTTTACTAAACCAGTCATTTTATTAGACATATTTTACTTCCTTCATTTTGGGCCTTTCGGCAAACAGGGCTTTAATACAGAAACTACTTAGTGTTCAGGAGAGAGACTCAAAAGAAGGGGATAATGCCTGATAATGAGAACTGCTTTAGTAAACTACTTTGTATGCTGTCTGTCTTTCAAACCGACGCAGCTATTAACGCATGATAATTGAGATTAAGCAATTTTTATTTTAGCCGTCCGGCGGTCTTAAATATCGCTGGCTTTATTTTATTAACCCCGTATAGTGCAGCGCAGTATTTTCAGTAAGGAATTTGTTTGTCCCGTAAAATGACAGGAATTGTCAAAACCTTTGATCGCAAAAGCGGCAAAGGATTCATTATCCCCTCCGACGGTCGTAAAGAAGTCCAGGTCCATATTTCCGCATTCACTCCCCGCGACGCGGAAGTGCTTATACCAGGATTACGCGTGGAATTTTGCCGCGTAAATGGCCTGCGAGGACCAACAGCGGCAAATGTTTATTTGTCTTGATGGAGAGCGCACGCCGGTATGCGTGCTTCATTCACGATTTGCGTAAAACTGGCCAACGAACACATGCCCTGCGCATTTCGCTCTTCACATCCAGCCAGGGTCAGTTTCACCTCTCCGGGCGGCGTATTTAATGATAGCGGCGTTTTATCACGCATCTGCTGTAAAGTCTGAAAGACCAGCGAAACCTGAATCCACTGGCTGTTATCGCTTAGCCGACGCCAGCGTTCAAACACCAGTTCACCCCCTGGCGGCGTGTTATCCGGCTGAGCTGGAAGCGTCCAGTTGAGCTCCAGTGCGCCGCCGAGATTTGCCAGATTAGTATCATGTCCGGCGATAAACAGCACTGAAGTGGGTAATGTCACACCATACGCCTGTTTTTGCGGTGGATGGGGCGTCAACGCTGTCTTGATCAAATCTAATAACGGGGTGGCGCGGCTGCGGGCAACCTCTGGCGTGCGTTGTAGCAAATAAAATTGCGCGTTATGCAAACTTAGCAAGGTGTTCCACTGGTGTGAATCGGTGATCCTTCCCCACCCCGGCTCCGGCATTCCCTGTGCTTGTTGCAGGAGAAATATCTCCGTCAGCATTGATGCGAGGCTTACCGCACCGGTTAATGAGACATTGTCGGCGCTCACCTTGAGTTCCGATGGTAATGCCTGCGTTAATGAACAACTTTTGTCCTGTTTCTCACGGTTAAGGCACAAGTTTGATTGTGGGAAATTAAGTACCTGTTCCAGTTCGCGAAACGCCGTTTGCCGATGCCCGGTAAAGTCAGCAATTGACCCTCCTGCCCTGCTGAGGATCGCGTCAGTCACATTCGCGTTATCCAGTTGGCAAACGCCAGTTTTTAGAGGATTAAATAACGGATCGGGACTGGACGTATCTGCCTGGGTATGTACGGTTATTGCACAGTCAGGTGCCAGCCCTGCGGCGAAGGCTTCGCCTGTTTTACGGGTACGCTCGTCGACATCAGCAATAATCGCGACCTGACCAGGCTGCGGGCAGCCCTTTTTCGCCAGCAATCCGTCAGCCACCAGACGCTGGCGTTGGTAATGTCCGAGATAAGCGATTAGCTCACCACCGCGCGGTGTCAGCCACCCCAGTTTTACCGGCCATGTTGGCCATGCGTCTGGGGTGACATCCTGCATCAGTTGCGTGGCCTTGGTTGGGGCACGCACACCATGACGACTGACAATCACCACACTTTCCAGCTTCAGCTCCGGCTCACTCTTAGCGAATGCAGATTGCGGGGTTAACGGAATCAGAAGAGATAAAAATGGGATCAAGATCGCTTTCATCGATATGTTTCCGCTTTTCATATCCGACATTATTGATTGCCTGATACGACGCTAATGCGCCGCATCAGACTTACGTTCGTTAACTTTTCAATCGCGGGTCCAGCCATACCAACACAAGGGTGGAGAGCGAACACATCAACAAAATGCCAACGAACCAAAGTAAATACCACATTGTTCCTGCTCCTTAGTACAGCTCGTTTTTGTTACGGCGGAGAGTTTCTGTCGTGATGCGCCCCCACATTTTGTAGTAGCTCCAGAGAGTGTAGAGCAACACAATGGGCAAAAATATCAGCACGATTACCAACATAATACTCAGCGTCAACTGGCTGGAAGTGCTGTCCCACAACGTCAGGCTGGAGATTGGACTCACGCTTGACGGCATGACAAAGGGGAACAGCGTGATGCCTGCCGTGAAAATCACGCCAAATTGCATCAATGATGCCATCAAAAATCCCCAACCCGGGCGACCACGATAAATCGCCATCACCGTCAGCAATGGGCAGAAGAACCCCAGCAGCGGGAAGATCCACAAAACGGGCGATTCGACGAAATTATTCATCCAGGCACCAGGTAGCACTGCCACCAGTTTCATTAACGGATTGGAAGGACCGTTAGCATCCTGGGCGAGCAGTACAAAGCCATCAATACCGACCCACAGCCAGTAACCCGCCAGCAAAAAGCACAGCATCACCAGTAGTGCGGCGCGTTTGGTCGCCAGCTGTGAACGCAGATGAATCACACCAACAGTTTTCAGTTGTAACCAGACGCCACCTTGCAAAATCACCATCCCAAGGCTGAGCAATCCGCACAATAAAGGGAATGGCGTCAGCAGTTGCCAGAAACTGCCGAGATACTCCACGCGTAATTGCGGTGTAAAGGCAAACGGCACGCCAAGCAACAAGTTGCCGAAGGCGATACCGAAGACTATCGGCGGCACCAGACTGCCGATGACCAGACCGGCATCCCACATTTTACGCCAGCGTGCATCGGCGATTTTTCCGCGATAATCAAAGGCCAGCGGGCGGAAGAACAGCGAGCACAGCACCAGGATCATCGCCACATAAAAGCCGGAAAACGCCGCTGCATACACTCTGGGCCAGGCGGCAAATAATGCCCCACCTGCGAGGATCAACCAGACCTGATTGCCTTCCCAGTGCGCGCCAACGCTGTTTATCACTATCCGACGTTCATCATCATTACGCGCCACCAGCGGCAGCAGACAGCCGATCCCCATGTCAAATCCGTCGGAGACCATAAAGACCACCAGGATCACGCCAATCAGCAGCCACCAGATGAAGCGCAATGTTTCATAATCAAACATGATTTTCTCCTTTACCCCTGTTGCTGCGTCGGTTGTTCACTCTGCATCGCGCTCGGCCCCAGACGGGCATATTTCTGCATCAGGTAGACTTCGGCGATTAAGAACAGGGTGTAAAGCCCTACGATCATGATCAGTGAGAAAGCCAGTTGTCCTGTGGTTAAGGCGGAGTGCGCGGAGTATGTCGGTAAGATGTCCTGTATCGCCCACGGCTGACGACCAAACTCGGTCATAAACCATCCGGCTTCAATCGCAATCCACGGCAGCGGCAAACTCCAGAGCGCCATTTTCAGCACCCAGCGATGCTGGTCGATTTTGCAACGCAGCGTCTGGACAAGCGCAATCAGCATCACCAGTAACAGCAGAGAACCACAGCCCACCATGATGCGGAAACTCCAGAATACCGGCGCAACCTGAGGTATCGCGCCACGCATCGCCGCCTGGTACTGTGCAGCTGTGACATGGTTCATATCCGGCGCATAGCGGGAGAGCAACATGCCGTAACCCAGGTCGCCTTCCAGCTCCCGGAATGCCTGCAACACATGCGGCTCACGATTGCCTTGCGATATTTCCTGCATTAACAGCCAGGCCATACGTCCGCGTTGCAAGCGTGGGTAGGTTTCAGCCATCAAATTCTTCAGACCCGGCACGGGTTTATCTAATGAGTGAGTGGCGAGGATCCCTAGCAGCGCGGGAATTTTGATAGCAAAGGCGTTACGCTCTTGATCCTGTTCCGGCCAGGCAACCACATGGAACGGTGCAGGTGCAGGTTCCGTTTGCCACTCCCCTTCCATCGCCGCCAGTTTTACCGGTTGTACTTGCGCGACTTCATACGCAGAACTGTCTCCGAGTTGCAGCGTGCCGATAATCGCCAGAGTACCGAAGACGGAACCGATGGCAAACGAGCGTAATGCGACATCGCGCTCCCGTCCGCGCAGTAAATACCAGGCGCTGATCGCCATAATAAACATGGCCCCGGTCACGTATCCCGCCATTACGGTGTGCACAAATTTCACCTGGCTGACCGGGTTAAAGACCAACTCGCTGAAACTGGTCATCTCCATACGCAGGGTGTCGATATCAAAATGCGCACCGGTCGGGTATTGCATCCAACCGTTGGCATTCAATATCCATAATGCAGAGAGATTTGAACCGAACGCCACCAGCCACGTCACCAGCAGGTGCTGGTATTTATTCAGCCGCTGCCAGCCGAAGAAGAACAGCCCGACAAAGGTGGATTCGAGGAAGAAGGCCATTAATGCTTCCATTGCCAGCGGTGCGCCAAAAATATCACCCACATAGTTGGAATAGAATGACCAGTTAGTACCAAACTGAAACTCCATGGTCAGGCCGGTAGCCACGCCAAGAGCAAAGTTGATACCGAAGAGCTTACCCCAGAAGCGCGTCATATCGCGGTAGATTGTTTTGCCGGTGACCACGTAAATGGTTTCCATGATAGCCAGCAAAAAAATCAGCCCCAGGGTAAGGGGTACAAATAAAAAGTGATACAGCGCGGTCAGTGCAAACTGCCAGCGCGATAAATCAATGACATCCCACATGCGCACTCCTGTAGGCGAAGAGAGAAAAATAACCCGATAATGGTAGATCTCCCTCTTTATCCTGAAACTCTACGACCAGAGGTATTCGCCGATTGCGATATTCATAAGACTGAAAGCGATACTTACCGTCTTTTTACGTCGGTGCACCTTCCGCCAGCCACTGACATACCTCGCTAAGCCGCTGCGCAGAGTCGACCAAATCTTCTGGCGCTGCCAGCACCACTTCCGGTATTGGGCAGATTTCATAACTTTCCAGTAACGGGCCTTTTAAGGTGTCCGTACAGCGTAAATGCCAGACATGGCGTAACCCCGTGGCGTTGATATAGCTCTCGCCATAGCCAATGGTACGAATCTGAATATTTCCCGGCCCACAGAGACGTGAGAGAAAAAGCCGATCAGCCTCGCTGATGGGTAATTGCGTCAGATTAATGCTGTGCGGCTGCGCGTCGGGGTTACGTACATGCGCCAGTAGCTCATGCGCCAACGGTAGGCCATTCATCAGGCCATCAATGGGCGGCGGTAACAGCGAATCTGTCGGCAAGACGTTTTGCGTTGCCGCCTGCCACAATGCCAGCGGCGCGCAGCCAGCCTCCAGTTTGTCCTCCAGCAACTTGTCGCCGCGACGTCTGCGCACCCGCCATAATCCGCAGAAGATCGCCTCCTGTATTTCACTTTCACTGTCGTCAGCCTGCTGTATGCGCACTGACACTTCCCCTTCCCCGAGAAGCGTATTGATAAAGTGACGATCGTCGGTGTTGAGATTTAACAGATCGACTGCCAGCACCTCGCCCAACGGCGGCTGGCGTTCGCTTAGTTGATGTTGTAACTCGTTTAACAGCGCAATCACCTGCGGGCTGTGAGCACATTGCTCCAGGGCCGCCATACTCGGTTCATCATTCACCTGACAGGTGATCGGCAGTGGATTCATGCTGAAACTGTCATCGTTCGGTTGCGTTCCTGGCCCCAGCAGATGGAAAAAAGTTTCGCTCATGAGGCACGCTCCTGTTGTGGTTCGACAAGCCCACGCATCAGGTTTATCAGTTCCGCCCACGGGTGAATACCATTCAGCACGCCGCGATAGTTTCCGCCGGTAAACACTAATGTGGCGGGAAAGCGAAAGACGCCAAAGCGATCGCCGATGGCTTCGCTCTGCTCAAGGTCGGCAATCGCTACCTGCCATGTATAGTCGGGAAACTCGCGCAGTAATTCGCCAATCATGACCGGGTTATCGCTGACTTCTGGCGTGCGTTTCGGGTCACTACTTAATAACACCACGCCGTCTGGCGCTTGCGTAAGCCAGTCGTCAAGACGGGATTCACTGATCGGCGTCCAGCCGCGCGCCAGCATACGTTGCCACAACGCATCAAATGGCGTGTCGTTGCTCATTCCTGCTCCTCCAGCGTCATCCGGTACTGGCGCAAGCGAACGCCTTCGTAGTTTTCCATCGACAGACAGTCATAATTGAGACAGCGCGATTCATTAGCCGGTTGCGGCTCAATTCCCCACGCAGCCAGTTGCGCCAGCGCCGCCTGTTCCGCGGCGGGCAGTTGCTCCCGAGCCAGTTCGCTCAGGCTACCGCCGTAGTCGTCGAGCATCGCGGGTTGCAGGCCGACGAGGGCAATATGTGCTGGCAGATGTCCGCGGATATCTGCCAGCGCCAGCACTTCGGAGAAACTGTTCTGGTGCAGGCTCATTTTCTTCGCGCTGAGATAAGCCGGAATGCGTTCTCCGGCATACGTTCGTAGCGTTCCGGGTTCCAGCCCGTAATCAATGGCATCGAGAATCAACAGATGACTGGCGCTTTCGACATACCCCAGCAAGTTCAGTCCTTGGGTGCCGCCATCGACAATCTCCACATCCTCGGGCCAGTGATAATGGGCATACAGCCGTTCCGCCACCCGCACGCCGAAGCCTTCATCGGCCCACAGCAGGTTACCCAGCCCCATTACCACCACGCGTTGCTCGCTCATGAACGCTCCTTGTTACTTATTTTGCCAAATTTGTGGCTACGGTAGCCGTTAACCATGGTGGAGATCACCGTGTCGTCGGACATGATGTCTTCACGCAGCGCCATGTAGACATGACCGATCACAAACGCGCCAATCAGCCACATCCCCAGCCGATGCCAGCTGTGAATGTCCATTGAGTTGCCGCCCGTCCAGTAGAAAAATTCCACCACATAACGGAACGGCGCAAAAATAGCGTACTGGCTGTGTTCGCTGTACAGCGCAAAGCCGGTGATGATCATAAAAACTGACATCAGGAAATAGCCGAACATCGCCGCCTGGGCGATGGGGTTATGGCCTATATCGGCACTCGGACGTTTTGCCAGAAACAGATACCAGCGGATTTCATACCACACGCCCTGCCACCAGCTTTTACGCCATACCGGCACGATAAACAGCTCGCGGGAGTAACGATTGCCAACAAAAGCCCAGTAGATCCGCATCAGCAAAACCACGGTAAAAATCATCCCGGCGCTGAAGTGAATCAACCTGATATAGCCCATGTAAAACAGATACGTCGCCTCACCGCTGACCGAAGGCAGCGGTTTGCCGATGAAGTAACCGGTGACCATCAACACCGCCATGCATAACACCGTCAGCCAGTGCCAGATACGCACTGGCGCTTCAAAGACATAGTGGCTGACAACGTTGTCGCTTTTCTGTTGCATGATGATTCTCCTTCGCTGTTAACGCACCTGCACGGAGATCAGCTCGCTACCGTCGTCGCCCAGCACGTGTGTTGAACAGGCGAGGCACGGGTCAAAGCTGTGCAAAGTACGCAGGATCTCCAGCGGTTGCTCGGGGATCGCCATTTTGGTGTTCATTAACGCGGCTTCATAAGCGCCAATTTGCCCTTTGGGATCGCGCGGGCTGGCGTTCCAGGTGGTCGGCACCACGCACTGGTAGAGATCAATCTTGCCATCGCGAATGGCAGCCCAGTGGCCTAACGCTCCGCGCGGCGCTTCGGTAAAGCCGACTCCACGGCACTCTGTCGGCCAGGTTGCAGGTTCCCATTTTTCAGTGGAAGCAGTAGCGAGATTGCCATTTTTCAGGTTGGTCATCAGCTTGTCGAAGAAATACTGCAACTTACCTGCGGCCCACTGCGCTTCGTGCGCGCGACACAAAATGCGGCCTAACGTTGACTGGATGCCGGAAAGCGGTAGGTTCAACGCCGACATCATGCGATCGACCGACTCAACGGTCGCCGCATCGCCTTTGTGATAAGCGATTAACGTGCGTGCCAGCGGCCCCACTTCCATCGCGTTACCGCGCCAGCGTGGCGCTTTGATCCACGAGTAGCGTTCCTGTTCATTCAGCTGCTGAATGTTGGTATCGCTGCCTTTGACATCGCCGGGGTTGTACCACGGGTCGGTAATACCATCGAACGGATGACGCCCGACCTGATCGTTGGGATAACGATACCAGGCGTGATCGACAAACTCCTGCACCTGCTGCGGATCAACCAAATCCACTGGCAGCACATTGTTGAAGTCGCCGTTAATCACCGCGCCGCCAGGCATCAGCAGACTTTTCTCGCCAAAGTCGTTGGCGATATCCGGGAACGCGCCGTAACTGAGAACGCATTTATCCGAAAGGCCAGTGCCGATTTCGCTCCACAGCTTGTTGAACTGACCGATGGCTAAGGCGTCGGGGATCATCACGTTGTTAATGAAATCCGCCGTACGGGTAATGATTGACTGCACCAGGTTCAGGCGTTCCATATTGACCGCCCCGACCGCGCCGCTTTCGTCAATGTTAATGGCACAAGGCATCCCGCCGACAATCCAGTTTGGATGTGGGTTTTTACCGCCAAAGACCGCGTGGATTTTGACAATTTCACGCTGGAAATCGAGAGCTTCGAGATAGTGGGCAAAGCCCATCAGGTTGGCTTCTGGCGGCAGTTTGTACTGCGGGTGCCCCCAGTAGCCATTGCGGAAGATCCCCAACTGCCCGCCTTCAACGAATTTCTTCAGGCGGTTTTGTACGTCGAAGAAATAGCCAGGGGATGATTTCGGCCATGAGGAGAGGCTTTGCGCCAGTTCGGAGGTTTTCCGCGGGTCGGCTTTCAGCGCATCTAACACATCGATCCAATCCATCCCGGCAAGCTGATAGAAGTGCACCAGATGATCGTGGCACCAGAGCGTTGCCAGCATAATGTTGCGGATGATATTGGCGTTGTCCGGCACTTTAATACCGATGGCATCTTCGATGGCGTAAACCGAAGCCAGGGCGTGTACGCCAGTACAGACGCCGCAGATACGTTCAACGAACGCCCACGCATCGCGCGGGTCACGCCCTTGCAGGATGATCTCCAGCCCGCGAAACATGGTGCCGCAGGAGACGGCATTGGTGATCACATTCTGATCGTTAATATTCACTTCGCAGCGCATGTGGCCTTCAATGCGCGTAATCGGGTCGACCACCAGGCGGCGTCCGGCATTATTGATGGTGTATCCCTGAGTTTCGTACTGAGTGCTCATGCCTGTTTATCCTCATTGCCTGGCTGATGTTCGGTTTCTGTAGGTTGCTGGTTATGACGTCTGCGCTGGTCAACGGCGCTGGCGACTGCGTGCACACCAACAGCCGCTGCCACCACGCCAAGCGCGGTTAAACCGACGGTATCGGCGGTGGAATGAGTACCCATTTGCGGAATATCGACCACGCGGCTGTAGAACGAACCGCGATCCCAGAAACCATTTTCCGCGCAGCCCAGACAGCCGTGACCTGACTGGATCGGGAAGGAAACGCCATCGTTCCAGCGTGTGGAGGAACAGGCGTTATAGGTGGTAGGCCCTTTGCAGCCCATTTTGTACAGGCAGTAACCTTTGCGGGCAGCATCATCGTCCCAACTCTGGACGAACTCTCCGGCGTCGAAGTGGGCGCGGCGATAGCATTTATCGTGGATTCGCTGACCATAGAACATCAACGGACGGCCCATTCTGTCGACATCTGGCAAGCGATCAAAGGTCACCATGTAAGTAATGATGGCGCTCATCACATCCGGGATCGGCGGGCAGCCAGGTACTTTGATAATAGGTTTGTCGGTGATGACTTTGTCGATAGGCGTTGCCTGCGTCGGATTGGGTCGCGCGGCCTGCACGCAGCCCCAGGACGCGCAGGTTCCCCAGGCAATAATCGCACTGGCTCCGGCAGCGGCACGTTTGAGTTTCTCAATAAACGGTCGTCCGCTGCTGATACAGAACATCCCCTGCTCGCCCAGCGGTGGATTACCTTCTACTGCGAGGATATATTTGCCATTGTATTGCGTGATGATGTCTTCAAAGACTTCTTCCGCCTGGGTTCCGGCGGCAGCCATCAAAGTATCGTCATAATCGAGGGAAATCAGGGAAAGGATGACGTCCTTTGCCAGCGGGTGAGCGGAGCGGATAAAAGATTCGGTACAGCAGGTGCATTCCAGACCGTGGATCCATACCACCGGAATGCGCGGTTTGTTCTCCAGCGCCCAGGCAATCTTTGGTGCCATTCCCGCGCCTAATCCCAGCGACGTGGCAGCCAGACTGCAATATTTGAGAAAGCTGCGCCGGGTAACGCCCTGACGCCGCATGGCCTGGTAAAATGTTTCCTCGTTATTCATATCGCACGTCTCTTCTCCTTGCGACACCGGCAGGACACCGGGCGCTTATGGTCGGCAAGCGACGTCCCTGTAGCAAGGCAAACCATCGCTTCACGTGAGATGCTGAAAACGAAAGCTCATCCTTCTGCACTGGCACACGTCGCCAGAAAGTATTGTTAATAAAGCGTAGTGAAACTTTTGCACAAAACAATACAAACTGTGTGGATTTATCTTTTAGCGATAAAAATGGACCTATTTTTCTTTTGGCCGGGCGGTGGGGATGTTTAGCCGGTTGCTAAACGAGTAAAAGAGAAGGAATTCATGGTGATGAAATGATCAATCTGCTGTTATTTCACGCTATCAATGCACTTTTGGCTGTTTTTCAGGCAAACAAACAAATTAGGGGTTTACACGCCGCATCGGGATGTTTATAGTGCGCGTCATTCCGGAAGTGTGGCCGAGCGGTTGAAGGCACCGGTCTTGAAAACCGGCGACCCGAAAGGGTTCCAGAGTTCGAATCTCTGCGCTTCCGCCAAATAAGATAAGGGGTTAGCTAAATGCTAACCCCTTTTTCTTTTGCCTGTCGAAATTCTCAGGGCGTTATATTTGCTTAATGACCTGATAATCCGCTGTTAAACCTGTTCCAGATCAAATGCGTAAAGATGGGTAAAACTTCTGGGTGCCCTTACGCATTATCATTATGCTGCTTAATTAATTACATCTGTCATAGAGAGTGACTCAATGGATCGTATTGTTAGTTCTTCACATGACCGTACATCACTGCTTAGCACCCATAAGGTGCTGCGTAATACCTATTTTCTGCTGAGCCTGACGCTGGCCTTTTCGGCGATTACCGCAACTGCCAGTACGGTGCTGATGCTGCCATCTCCGGGTCTGATTCTGACGCTGGTGGGTATGTATGGTTTGATGTTCCTGACCTACAAAACGGCGAATAAGCCGACCGGGATTATCTCCGCATTCGCCTTTACCGGTTTTCTGGGTTATATCCTCGGGCCAATTTTGAATACCTATCTGGCTGCCGGAATGGGTGACGTAATCGCTATGGCACTGGGCGGAACGGCGTTAGTGTTCTTCTGCTGCTCTGCATATGTGCTGACCACCCGCAAAGATATGTCATTCCTTGGCGGTATGCTGATGGCAGGTATTGTGGTGGTGCTGATTGGTATGGTTGCTAATATCTTCCTGCAACTGCCTGCTCTGCATCTGGCGATCAGCGCGGTCTTCATTCTGATCTCCTCTGGCGCTATTTTGTTTGAAACCAGCAACATCATTCATGGCGGTGAAACGAACTATATTCGTGCCACGGTTAGCCTGTATGTTTCGCTGTACAACATCTTCGTCAGCCTGCTGAGCATTCTGGGCTTCGCAAGCCGCGATTAATCTCACCCGCTAACACTTTCATAGCCTCGCTTTATGCGGGGCTTTGTTTTTTGTTACACTGCCGCCAGTCTGATTAAGGTAGTAAAGAATTATGCTGATCTTCGAAGGTAAAGAGATAGAAACGGATACCGAAGGCTATCTCAAAGAAAGCAGCCAGTGGAGTGAGCCACTGGCGGTGGTGATTGCAGAGAACGAAGGGATTGCGCTGTCGCCAGAACACTGGGAAGTGGTGCGTTTTGTGCGTGATTTCTATCTGGAATTCAATACTTCTCCGGCGATTCGTATGCTGGTAAAAGCGATGGCGAATAAATTTGGCGAAGAGAAAGGCAATAGCCGCTATCTGTACCGACTGTTCCCGAAAGGTCCGGCAAAGCAAGCCACCAAAATTGCTGGCCTGCCTAAACCGGTAAAATGCATTTAACGGATACGAAAATCCGTTAACTCCCCGGAGGGATGATGCGGCTCGCTAAGCACCCGTTCCACACGCGCTGAACGCGGGCCGCCACTTTTTAACCACTGCATTAATTTTTCCACCTGCCCTTCTTCACCGCAGGCAACCACTTCCACGCTGCCATCGTCAAGATTTTTGGCGTACCCGGTTAGTCCCAGTTTTTTCGCTTCGTACTGCGTGGTGTAGCGGAATCCTACGCCCTGAACTCGCCCGTAAACCCAGGCAATTATGCAGACTTTCGACATTGCTGCTCTCCTTATCCTTAATGGACGCGTTGCAAATCCATGGAAAACTCCGGACAATGACGCCCATTTCTTTGCATCGACAGAAAAGTAAATTATGAGTGTACGTTTAGTGTTAGCCAAAGGGCGCGAAAAATCATTACTTCGTCGCCATCCGTGGATCTTTTCCGGGGCCGTTGCCCGCATGGAAGGTAAAGCCAGCCTCGGTGAAACCATCGATATTGTTGATCATCAGGGAAAATGGTTAGCACGCGGCGCTTATTCGCCAGCTTCGCAAATCCGGGCGCGCGTCTGGACGTTTGACCCGTCTGAGTCTATCGACATTGCTTTTTTTTCCCGCCGTTTGCAACAAGCACAAAAATGGCGTGACTGGCTGGCGCAAAAAGATGGCCTCAACAGCTATCGTTTAATCGCCGGAGAATCTGATGGCCTGCCGGGTATTACTATCGATCGTTTCGGTAATTTTCTGGTGCTGCAACTGCTGAGTGCTGGCGCAGAGTATCAGCGCGCGGCATTAATTAGTGCCCTGCAAACGCTGTACCCGGAATGTGCGATTTACGATCGCAGCGATGTTGCGGTACGTAAAAAAGAAGGGATGGAGCTGACCCAGGGCCCCGTCACCGGCGAGTTGCCGCCTGCCCTGCTGCCGATTGAAGAACACGGCATGAAGCTGCTGGTGGACATACAGCACGGACACAAAACGGGCTACTACCTGGATCAGCGTGATAGCCGCCTGGCTACCCGCCGCTACGTTGAAAATAAACGCGTACTGAACTGTTTCTCCTATACCGGTGGTTTCGCCGTATCGGCACTGATGGGCGGTTGCAGCCAGGTTGTCAGCGTTGATACCTCCCAGGAAGCCCTGGATATTGCACGGCAGAACGTTGAGCTGAACAAACTGGATCTGAGCAAGGCTGAGTTTGTCCGTGATGATGTCTTTAAATTGCTGCGTACCTATCGCGATCGCGGTGAAAAATTTGACGTTATCGTGATGGACCCGCCGAAGTTTGTTGAGAATAAAAGCCAGTTGATGGGCGCGTGTCGTGGCTATAAAGACATCAACATGCTGGCGATTCAGTTGCTGAATGAAGGCGGAGTTCTCCTGACTTTCTCCTGTTCTGGCCTGATGACCAGCGATTTATTTCAGAAAATCATCGCAGATGCCGCAATTGATGCCGGTCGTGATGTACAATTTATAGAGCAGTTCCGTCAGGCAGCCGATCATCCGGTGATCGCTACCTATCCGGAAGGGCTATATCTGAAAGGGTTTGCCTGTCGCGTCATGTAACTTGAAATGTGGAATTTTACCCTTATATCAAAGGTAAAGATTTCCCGGGAGGTGACTATGATTGCCAGCAAATTCGGTATCGGCCAGCAGGTCCGCCATTCCCTGTTAGGTTATCTCGGAGTGGTCGTGGATATCGACCCGGTTTATTCGCTCTCTGAACCGTCGCCTGATGAGCTGGCGGTGAATGACGAGCTTCGCGCCGCTCCGTGGTATCACGTGGTGATGGAGGACGATAACGGCCTACCGGTTCATACCTACCTGGCTGAAGCCCAGCTAAGTAGCGAATTGCAGGATGAACATCCTGAACAGCCATCCATGGATGAGCTGGCGCAGACCATCCGCAAACAACTCCAGGCCCCGCGTCTGCGTAACTAATCCCTGAACAAATCCCCGGAAGGTTTTTGCCTTCCGGGGATTTTTTATTTGGCCAGGCCCAGGCGAGGGATCTCAATAGCCGGGCAGCGATCCATCACTACATTTAACCCGGCATCCCGTGCCAGTACTGCCGCTTGCTCATTAATCACCCCCAGTTGCATCCAGAGGGTTTTCGCGCCAATGGCAATAGCTTCCTGCGCTACGCCCCACGCCGCTTCTGAATTCCGGAAAACATCGACCATATCGACTTTTTCAGGAACTTCTGCCAGCGTGCCATACCCCTGCTGGCCCAGCAGTGTTTTGCCGGCAACTTTTGGCGAAACCGGAATGACGTGATACCCCTGGTCGAGTAGATATTTCATCACGCGATAGCTGGGACGATCGGGTTTGTCGCTTGCCCCCACCAGCGCAATGGTGTGAGTGGACGTTAAAATGCCTGCAATATCGGTTTCTTTCATTATTTCCTCCAGACTGTTTAACAAAGTGTACGACAAAGCCGACATGCCAACCATGCAGCTAATACGAATGAATGAGAGCAAAAGCGGGAAATATGTCTATATGTTAGTAAGTATGATTAAAGAAAAATTTTGACACATTATTATTCGGGCGGTCTTTTGACAGGAGCTACCTATGAAAACCGGCATCGTGACCACCTTGATTGCATTATGTTTGCCGGTATCCGTTTTTGCCACCACGCTGCGGCTTTCAACCGATGTCGATCTTCTGGTACTCGACGGTAAAAAGGTTTCCAGCTCTCTGCTGCGCGGTGCGGACAGCATTGAACTGGATAACGGACCGCATCAGTTAGTGTTTCGCGTTGAGAAGACGATTCATCTTTCCAATAGTGAAGAACGGCTGTATATCTCCCCACCGCTGGTGGTCAGTTTTAATACCCAGCTCATCAACCAGGTCAATTTTCGCCTGCCTCGTCTGGAGAATGAGCGGGAAGCTAACCATTTTGATGCCGCGCCGCGCCTTGAATTGTTGGATGGCGATGCGACGCCGATTCCGGTAAAGCTGGATATTCTCGCCATTACCTCAACGGCAAAAACGATTGATTATGAGGTCGAGGTTGAACGCTATAACAAATCCGCGAAACGCGCTTCACTACCGCAATTTGCCACGATGATGGCAGATGACAGTACGCTGCTTTCGGGTGTTTCCGAGCTGGATGCTATTCCACCGCAGTCTCAGGTGCTCACAGAACAACGGCTGAAGTATTGGTTTAAACTGGCTGACCCACAAACGCGAAATACTTTCCTGCAATGGGCGGAAAAACAACCATCTTCCTGAGATTTTTGTGCCTGTGCGCAGGCTTTTTCGGTCTTTATCTTGCAGCGATAAGTGCTTACAGTAATCTGTAGGAAAGTTAACTACGGATGTAACATTATGGAACTGACGACACGCACTTTACCTGCGCGGAAACATATTGCGCTGGTGGCACACGATCACTGCAAACAAATGCTGATGAGCTGGGTGGAACGACATCAACCGTTACTGGAACAACACGTACTGTATGCAACAGGCACTACCGGTAACTTGATTTCCCGTGCAACCGGCATGAACGTCAACGCGATGTTGAGTGGCCCAATGGGGGGTGACCAGCAGGTTGGCGCATTGATCTCAGAAGGGAAAATTGATGTATTGATTTTCTTCTGGGACCCACTAAATGCCGTTCCGCACGATCCTGACGTGAAAGCCTTGCTGCGTCTGGCGACGGTATGGAACATTCCGGTTGCCACCAACGTGGCAACGGCAGACTTCATTATCCAGTCGCCGCATTTCAACGACGCGGTCGATATTCTGATCCCCGATTATCAGCGTTATCTCGCGGACCGTCTGAAGTAATATTGCACAGGTGGCAAACGCCACCTGTTTCTTACGGTTTTCTCGCCACCGGCACATCCAGATTTTTCAGTATTTCCACAAAGGGAGAGGGATTCTCTTTGTTAAACAGTGCCCATACCCGATGGCGTGCCCGGGTCAGCGCCACGTACATTAACCGCCGTTCTTCAGCGTCCGGGAAATCCTCAACCGGTGGCAGTAGCGCCTCTTCCATAATCGACTCCCGCGCCGCAGCCGGAAAACCATCACTCCCCTCCTGCAAGCCAACGATGATGACGTAATCCGCCTGTTGCCCTTTGCTGGCATGAATGGTCATAAAGTCGATTTGCAACTTCGGCCAGCGTGTTGCCGCTTTTTCCAGGCTGGCAGGCCTCATGTGATGGTAACGCGCCAGGATCAGAATGCGCTCTTCCGGTTTGGCATAACCAGAGAGCTTATCCAGCAAAGCGTCAAGTTGACTCTCATCCAATAACGTGACGGCTTTTTTGTCTCCATTGGTTAAGCTGTTTAGCGGCTTTTTCAGCTGGCCTGGGTTCTGCTGAATAAACCGGTTTGCCACCTCACCGATACGACTGTTAAAACGGTAAGTCGTGTCTAAATCGCAGCGATCACCTTCACCAAAGTTTTCATGGAAAGCGGTGGTGAGCGACATTTGCGCACCGCTGAAGCGATAAATCGCCTGCCAGTCATCACCAACGGCGAACAACGTCGTCTGACTGTTTTGCTTGCGTAATGCCGCTAACAACGCTGCGCGCTGCGGCGAGATATCCTGAAATTCATCAACCAGAATATGCTTCCACGGGCTGATAAAGCGACCTTTCTCCAGAATCACAATCGCCTGGTGAATAAGGCCCGAAAAATCGACAGCGTTTTCTGCCTTCAGCGCACCTTTCCAGGCTTTTAATAACGGAGCCATCAACTTGATACGTTTACTGAACAGATCGCGAATCTCTTCGGGTGCACTGGCAATCATTTCTGCCTGTGCACCACCGTGCATCCGCATCAGACTTACCCAACGATCGAGGCGTGAGGCAAGACGACGCTGTAATTTTTCATCATCCCAGAAGTTACCTTCTGGCACTGACCACTGCATTTCTTCCGTCAGCCATTGCCGCCAGCCCTTCGCCTGCGCTTTCTTTTCGCTGCATTGCTTGCGCCACTCAGCAATAAAAAGTTCATGACGGGCAGCGGTATCATTTTCCAGTTTGCTGACTATCGGAACTTTTTTGCTGCCCTGCTGAATAATATGCAGCGCCAGCGCATGAAATGTGCGTGCGGTAATGTCTTCGGTATGTAGCCGTTCGCGAATACGCTCGTCCATCTCTTCAGCGGCTTTGCGACCAAACGCCAGCAATAAAATTTGCTCAGGGGACGCTTCACCACGTGCCAGCAACCAGCCTGCACGGGCCACCAGCACCGACGTTTTTCCGCTTCCTGCACCAGCCAGCACTAACAAAGAATGCTCGCCATTAACGACTGCCCGGGCCTGCGCCGGATTCAGCGGTGAAGACTCGACCTGGCGGAAAAAATCCGCATACTCGGTAAGCATGGCTTCGGTATACGCCTGATTATGCTGCAACCGAGCGCCTTCAATGTCCTTCAACCAGGCCTGACATTTACGCCACGCCTCACGGCAGTTATCGAATTCTTCCAGTCGGTTAACCGGCAACGGCAACGCCGACAAAGCCTGGCGGATTTGTTGCTGCACACCAGAGGTTTGCTCACGCGTCAGCCATTTATTTTCTCCGGTGCGCGTGGCAATCAAATCCAGTTGCTGACGTAAAACGCCAGACGCAATTTCGCTCATCTCCCCACTCCACCGCCGCCAGTGAGTATCAAGATGATGGTAAAAACGCTGCGTCTCGCCCCATTCGGTGCCGTGCAGACGCACCACTTTTTCGTCCGGCAGTACAAATTCCAGCTCGCCCCATACCAGACCGCGCTTACAGTGAATCGCCAGTAATTGATTGAAAGGAATAAGGTATTCGTGGCGATCGCCGGAGACTTTAATCCCGGCATTGAGGATCACCGCCCGATCGTAAGGGTGCTGTGCCAGACGTTTTCCAAGCGTTGTCGCTTTCAGTTCCATGACTCTGTAGATCCACACGAAATGATTTCTTATCAGTGTAACCGTCAGAGAAAACGTGCTCCAGCCCAAAAAAACGTTACAATTGCCGCCCATTACTGAAAACCACAGTAAAGCGAGGTTTTATGCGTACCGTTTTGAACATTCTGAACTTTGTGCTTGGCGGATTTGCCACCACTCTGGGCTGGCTGTTGGCGACTCTGGTCAGTATTGTGCTGATTTTTACCTTACCGCTGACACGATCCTGCTGGGAGATCACTAAACTGTCTCTGGTGCCTTATGGCAATGAAGCTATTCATGTCGATGAACTGAACCCGGCTGGCAAAAATGTGCTGCTAAATACTGGCGGTACGGTATTGAATATTTTCTGGCTGATTTTCTTTGGCTGGTGGTTATGCCTGATGCACATTGCAACGGGCATCGCACAATGTATTTCCATCATTGGCATTCCTGTCGGCATTGCGAACTTTAAAATTGCCGCTATTGCACTATGGCCGGTCGGTCGTCGCGTGGTATCGGTAGAAACAGCGCAAGCTGCGCGTGAAGCCAATGCACGTCGTCGTTTTGAATAATCCACTAATATGGCCTTTATGCTAAGTCCTTTGCTCAAACGCTATACCTGGAACAGCGCCTGGCTGTATTACGCGCGTATTTTTATTGCGCTTTGTGGAACCACAGCGTTTCCGTGGTGGCTGGGTGATGTAAAACTGACGATTCCGCTGACGCTGGGGATGGTGGCAGCGGCGCTGACCGATCTCGATGACCGACTGGCGGGACGTTTGCGTAACCTCATCATTACGCTGTTCTGCTTTTTTATCGCCTCGGCCTCAGTAGAACTGCTGTTTCCCTGGCCCTGGCTATTTGCGATTGGCTTAACGCTCTCAACCAGCGGCTTCATTTTGCTCGGCGGTCTGGGTCAACGCTATGCAACAATTGCCTTCGGTGCGTTACTGATCGCCATTTACACTATGTTGGGGACGTCACTGTATGAGCACTGGTATCAGCAGCCGATGTATCTGCTGGCCGGTGCCGTCTGGTACAACGTCCTGACACTTATTGGTCATCTACTGTTCCCGGTCCGCCCGCTGCAGGACAACCTGGCGCGTTGCTATGAACAACTGGCGCGTTACCTTGAGCTCAAGTCGCGCATGTTTGATCCTGATATTGAAGATGAAAGCCAGGCACCGCTGTACGATTTGGCTCTCGCCAACGGTCAGCTGATGGCGACATTGAATCAGACGAAACTCTCGCTGCTGACCCGCTTACGTGGCGATCGTGGTCAACGGGGAACGCGTCGCACGCTGCATTATTACTTCGTCGCGCAGGATATTCACGAGCGTGCCAGCTCTTCTCATATTCAGTATCAAACATTGCGTGAACATTTTCGCCACAGCGACGTGCTGTTCCGTTTTCAGCGGCTGATGTCGATGCAGGGCCAGGCGTGCCAGCAACTGTCACGCTGTATTTTGCTGCGTCAGCCTTATCAACATGATCCGCATTTTGAGCGCGCTTTTACGCATATTGATGCTGCCCTGGAGCGGATGCGCGATAACGGCGCACCTGTCGATTTACTCAAAACACTGGGATTTTTGCTGAACAATTTACGCGCCATTGATGCCCAACTGGCAACAATTGAATCAGAACAGGCCCAGGCACTGCCCCATAATAATGACGAAAATGAGCTCGCTGATGACAGCCCGCACGGATTGAGTGATATCTGGCTGCGTCTTAGCCGTCACTTCACGCCGGAATCCGCCCTCTTCCGTCATGCGGTAAGAATGTCGCTGGTGTTGTGCTTCGGCTACGCCATCATTCAGATAACCGGAATGCATCACGGGTATTGGATCTTGCTGACAAGTTTGTTTGTCTGCCAGCCAAACTATAACGCCACGCGCCACCGCCTGAAGTTAAGGATTATTGGGACGCTGGTCGGTATCGCCATTGGCATTCCTGTGCTGTGGTTTGTACCGTCACTGGAAGGGCAACTGGTGCTACTGGTTATTACCGGCGTGCTCTTTTTTGCCTTCCGTAACGTGCAATACGCCCATGCAACGATGTTCATCACACTTTTGGTGCTACTTTGTTTTAACTTGCTGGGTGAAGGTTTTGAAGTGGCGTTACCTCGCGTAATCGATACGCTGATTGGTTGTGCCATTGCGTGGGCGGCGGTGAGCTACATCTGGCCTGACTGGAAGTTTCGCAATCTGCCGCGCATGCTCGAACGTGCCACCGAGGCCAACTGTCGCTATCTCGATGCCATACTGGAGCAATACCATCAGGGGCGTGATAACCGTCTGGCGTATCGTATTGCCCGCCGCGATGCACACAACCGTGATGCTGAACTGGCGTCGGTGGTATCAAATATGTCCAGCGAGCCGAACGTTACCCCGCAAATTCGCGAGGCCGCGTTTCGGTTGCTGTGCCTTAACCATACGTTTACCAGCTATATCTCAGCCCTCGGTGCTCACCGGGAGCAGTTAACTAATCCTGAAATTCTGGCGTTTCTTGATGACGCAGTTTGCTATGTTGATGACGCGTTACATCATCAACCTGCTGATGAAGAACGCGTCAATCAGGCATTAGCTGGCCTGAAACAGCGGATGCAGCAACTTGAACCACGGGCAGACAGCAAAGAACCTCTGGTCGTACAACAAGTTGGGTTATTGATTGCATTACTGCCAGAGATTGGTCGTCTGCAACGCCAGATTACTCAAGTTCCGCAGGAAACTCCTGTTTCGGCGTAAGAGAGTCAGCCCATTCTGCAAGCTCCTGGCGGCGTGCCACCGGGAGCGCAGCTTCATGAATGCCGATAATGGCCCCTTCAAGCATAAACAGAATCTTTTCTGTCACCAGACTGTTTTGCTGCCGCAGTCGCAACCAACACATTTTTGCCCCAAGTATACGTAACGCCCGTACATCCTTAATCCCCACCTCCCCGAGAATCGCTTCCAGATGAAAAGACATATTGGGCAAATCTTTCAGTCTTTCCCGGATATTGCGCGTGCTTTTCTCTTTCAGCGCAGCATCGAGAGAATATTTCGACAGACGCACCAGCTTCAGTTGATTTCGCCATAGACTTTCATCAACCCGATAGTAATTGAGGGTAACGGATCGGCCACACTTTTTATATGTCAGCCAGACAGGCGGATGTTTTACACAGTACTGTGCACTTTGCTCACAAGCCCGAAGATACAACTCACCATCAGAAACCATCGCAAACACCGTGTCGTCAACGGTCAGGCTGTAACTGCCAAACAATGATCGGTATTCAATTGTGCCCAACGTTGCCAGGTATTCTTGTGATTTATAGATCCGCTTATAGGAGAGGCTTTTCATAAAATTCCTTTTAAAATCATAACATAAAAGAATGATTCACATTAACGGATCCGTTAACTACGAAAATAGGCAACTTATTCTTAAGGGGCAAGATTAATTTATGTTTTCCCGCCACCAACGACAAAATTTGCGAGGCTCTTTCCGAAAATAGGGTTGATCTTTGTCGTCACCGGATGTACTGTATATTCATACAGTAACCCGCAGGGCTGGATTGATTATGTACACTTCAGGCTATGCACATCGTGCTTCGTCGTTCTCATCCGCAGCAAGTAAAATTGCGCGTGTCTCTACGGAAAACACTACAGCCGGGCTTATCAGTGAAGTTGTCTATCGCGAAGATCAGCCCATGATGACGCAACTTCTACTGTTGCCATTGTTACAGCAACTCGGTCAGCAATCGCGCTGGCAACTCTGGTTAACACCGCAACAAAAACTGAGTCGCGAATGGGTTCAGGCATCTGGGCTACCCTTAACGAAAGTAATGCAGATTAGCCAGCTCTCCCCTTGCCACACCGTTGAGTCAATGGTTCGCGCTTTACGCACGGGCAATTACAGCGTGGTGATCGGTTGGTTGGCAGATGATTTGACTGAAGAAGAGCATGCTGAACTTGTTGATGCGGCAAATGAAGGTAACGCTATGGGGTTTATTATGCGTCCGGTAAGCGCATCCTCTCACGCAACGAGACAACTTTCCGGGCTAAAAATTCACTCTAATTTGTATCATTAAGTAAATTTAGGATTAATCCTGGAACTTTTTTTGTCGCCCAGCCAATGCTTTCAGTCGTGACTAATTTTCCTTGCGGAGGCTTGTCTGAAGCGGTTTCCGCGATTTTCTTCTGTAAATTGTCGCTGACAAAAAAGATTAAACGTACCTTATACAAGACTTTTTTTTCATATGCCTGACGGAGTTCACACTTGTAAGTTTTCAACTACGTTGTAGACTTTACATCGCCAGGGGTGCTCGGCATAAGCCGAAGATATCGGTAGAGTTAATATTGAGCAGATCCCCCGGTGAAGGATTTAACCGTGTTATCTCGTTGGAGATATTCATGGCGTATTTTGGATGATAACGAGGCGCAAAAAATGAAAAAGACAGCTATCGCGATTGCAGTGGCACTGGCTGGTTTCGCTACCGTAGCGCAGGCCGCTCCGAAAGATAACACCTGGTACACTGGTGCTAAACTGGGCTGGTCCCAGTACCACGACACTGGTTTTATTCCTAACAATGGTCCGACCCACGAAAACCAACTGGGTGCAGGTGCTTTTGGTGGTTACCAGGTTAACCCGTATGTTGGCTTTGAAATGGGTTACGACTGGTTAGGTCGTATGCCGTACAAAGGCGACAACATCAACGGCGCATACAAAGCTCAGGGCGTTCAGCTGACCGCTAAACTGGGTTACCCAATCACTGACGATCTGGACGTTTACACTCGTCTGGGTGGTATGGTATGGCGTGCAGACACCAAGTCTAACGTACCTGGTGGCGCATCCACTAAAGACCACGACACCGGCGTTTCTCCGGTTTTCGCTGGCGGTGTTGAGTACGCGATCACTCCTGAAATCGCTACCCGTCTGGAATACCAGTGGACCAACAACATCGGTGACGCACACACCATCGGTACTCGTCCGGACAACGGCATGCTGAGCCTGGGTGTTTCCTACCGTTTCGGTCAGGGCGAAGCAGCTCCAGTAGTTGCTCCGGCTCCAGCTCCGGCACCGGAAGTACAGACCAAGCACTTCACTCTGAAGTCTGACGTTCTGTTCACCTTCAACAAAGCAACCCTGAAACCGGAAGGTCAGGCTGCTCTGGATCAGCTGTACAGCCAGCTGAGCAACCTGGATCCGAAAGACGGTTCCGTAGTTGTTCTGGGTTACACCGACCGCATCGGTTCTGACGCTTACAACCAGGCTCTGTCCGAGCGTCGTGCTCAGTCCGTTGTTGATTACCTGATCTCTAAAGGTATCCCGGCAGACAAAATCTCCGCACGTGGTATGGGCGAATCCAACCCGGTTACTGGCAACACCTGTGACAACGTGAAACAGCGTGCTGCACTGATCGACTGCCTGGCTCCGGATCGTCGCGTAGAGATCGAAGTTAAAGGCATCAAAGACGTTGTAACTCAGCCGCAGGCTTAAGTTCTCGTCTGGTAGAAAAAACCCCGCAGCTGCGGGGTTTTTTTTTCGCCTTGCGTAAATTGAACTGACTTTCGTCAGTTATTCCTTACCCAGCAATGCCTGCAGATCCTGCTTCAAAGAAGACATTTTATTCGCGTATTTCTCTTTGTTTTCCGCATCTTCAATCAGCTGAACAATCGTTTCAGAAAGCGTTTTACCACGACGCTGCGCAAGACCAGCCAGACGTTGCCAGACAATAAATTCCAGATCGATCGATTTTTTGCGCGTATGCTGGTGTTCCGCATTAAAATGGCGCTTCCGTCTGGCCCGAATGGTTTGCTTCATGCGATTGACCAGTTCCGGATTCATATGCTTGTCAATCCAGCCATTTACCAGCACGGGTTCATTTTCCAGCGAGAGCAACACATCGACGGCTTCCTGGGCGGCACTGGCTTCTATGTAACGGGTGATTAACTCCCCTTCGCGATGCTTCTTCACCAGATACTTCCATTTCCAACCGCTTTCAAGATTTTCAAGTTGTTGATATTTCATAGCGATCTCAATGTTACCGTGTAACTCTTTACAGAATATCAGCTTTTTAGGCCAGTGAAGAAAAGAATCTCCATCCTGTGAGCTTTAACGCCCATGCCAGGAGTATTGTCGGTGCTTTCTACGTGTGCTGCAGTGCCGGTTACGGTATAATCGCGGCTTTGACAACAGACTAAAAAACATCAACTTTGACCATTACGAAACTTGCATGGCGTGACCTGGTTCCTGATACCGATAGCTATCAGGAAATATTTGCTCAGCCACATTTGATTGACGAAAACGATCCTTTATTCAGTGATACTCAACCGCGACTGCAATTTGCGCTGGAGCAGTTGCTGCATACGCGAGCATCCTCCTCTTTTATGCTGGCGAAGGCCCCGGAAGAGTCTGAGTATCTGAATCTTATTGCCGATGCCGCGCGTGCGCTACAAAGCGATGCAGGCCAACTGGTGGGCGGTCACTATGAGGTTTCCGGGCACACCATCCGTTTACGTAACGCAGTGAGTGCAGATGATAATTTTGCGACTTTAACGCAAGTTGTCGCTGCCGACTGGGTAGAAGCGGAACAACTCTTTGGCTGCCTGCGCCAGTTTAATGGCGACATTACCCTGCAGCCTGGTCTGGTGCATCAGGCAAATGGCGGTATTCTCATCATCTCTTTGCGTACACTGCTGGCGCAACCTCTGCTGTGGATGCGGCTGAAAAATATCGTTAACCGCGAGCGTTTTGACTGGGTTGCGTTTGATGAGTCGCGCCCTCTCCCCGTCTCTGTGCCTTCGATGCCATTGAAGCTGAAAGTCATTCTGGTAGGCGAACGCGAATCATTGGCTGATTTCCAGGAGATGGAACCAGAGCTTTCAGAGCAGGCTATTTATAGCGAATTTGAAGATACTCTGCAGATTGTCGATGCGGAGTCAGTAAGCCAGTGGTGTCGCTGGGTAACATTGACCGCAAGACATAATCACTTACCTGCACCGGGAGCGGATGCCTGGCCAGTACTTATCCGCGAAGCAGCCCGCTACACCGGTGAACAAGAAACACTTCCGCTTAGCCCGCAGTGGATCCTCCGCCAGTGTAAAGAGGTCGCCTCCCTGTGCGATGGCGACACCTTCTCCGGCGAGCAGCTAAACTTAATGCTGCAGCAGCGTGAATGGCGTGAAGGTTTCCTCGCTGAACGCATGCAGGATGAGATCCTTCAGGAGCAAATCCTGATTGAAACCGAAGGCGAACGCATCGGGCAAATTAACGCCCTTTCGGTCATTGAATTTCCGGGTCATCCACGCGCTTTTGGCGAACCTTCTCGCATTAGCTGCGTTGTGCATATTGGCGATGGTGAATTCACCGACATCGAACGCAAAGCGGAGCTTGGCGGCAATATCCATGCGAAAGGGATGATGATCATGCAAGCGTTCCTGATGTCGGAACTACAGCTTGAGCAACAGATCCCCTTCTCAGCATCGCTGACATTTGAGCAGTCATACAGTGAAGTGGATGGCGATAGTGCCTCGATGGCTGAACTCTGCGCCCTGATCAGCGCCCTCGCCGATGTGCCGGTGAATCAGAGTATCGCTATCACAGGTTCAGTCGATCAGTTCGGTCGCGCCCAGCCAGTCGGTGGTTTAAATGAGAAAATCGAAGGCTTCTTTGCTATTTGCCAGCAACGTGAGTTAACGGGGAAACAAGGTGTCATTATCCCCACTGCTAACGTTCGCCATTTAAGTCTTCACAGTGAACTGGTGAAAGCGGTAGAAGAAGGCAAATTCACCATCTGGGCAGTAGACGATGTGACTGACGCACTGCCGTTATTATTAAATCTGGTGTGGGATGGCGAAGGCCAAACGACGCTGATGCAAACCATCCAGGAACGTATCGCACAAGCATCGCAACAGGAAGGACGTCACCGTTTTCCATGGCCATTACGTTGGCTGAACTGGTTTATTCCGAACTGATCGGACTTGTTCAGCGTACACGTGTTAGCTATCCTGCGTGCTTCAATAAAATAAGGCTTACAGAGAACATGGTAGATAAACGCGAATCCTATACAAAAGAAGACCTTCTTGCCTCTGGTCGCGGTGAACTGTTTGGCGCTAAAGGCCCGCAATTGCCAGCACCGAACATGCTGATGATGGACCGTGTGGTCAAAATGACCGAAACGGGTGGTAACTTCGACAAAGGGTATGTTGAAGCAGAGCTGGATATCAATCCGGATCTGTGGTTCTTCGGATGCCACTTTATCGGCGATCCGGTTATGCCGGGATGCCTGGGCCTGGACGCAATGTGGCAGCTGGTAGGGTTCTACCTCGGCTGGCTGGGCGGCGAAGGTAAAGGCCGCGCGCTGGGCGTTGGCGAAGTGAAATTCACTGGTCAGGTACTGCCGACAGCGAAAAAAGTGACCTACCGTATTCACTTTAAACGCATTGTTAATCGTCGTCTGATTATGGGTCTGGCAGATGGCGAAGTGCTGGTTGATGGTCGTCTGATCTATACCGCCAGCGACCTGAAAGTCGGTCTGTTCCAGGATACGTCTGCCTTCTGATAATAATCAGACAGAGTATAAAAAGGCGAAACCTCCGCAATGCGGAGGTTTCTTTTTAAAGAGACAGAATCAGGCCATTACTACCCTGTCCGCCATGGCTTCTCGCCAGCCTCCCAGCCATTGTGACCTTTGATTCAGCGTCTGATAGGGACACATTTCTTTTGAGCGTCCGGCGATGCCGGCCTGATAACCACGTTGATGTGCCCGTTCCAGGCGATCTCGTTTTTGTCTCTTCATGCCTCGTTTCCCTCATACTGGTTTCTGGTGGAAAAGAAAACAGTGATTACTAAATGTGCAATCACAGTTAAGCAATACCGCGAATCATAACTGCCGTCAATGCGCAAAATTCACGCCACTGTCATATTTGTGAGCTACACGGGCATGTCAGTTGTACAAAAAATGTGAAGAGGAACAACTTTTTCCGCACGTTAGAGACAAAAAAACCGCCTCAGGCAACATACCGGAGGCGGTTATATTTACAAATCTTTATAATTACGGTAGACGCTTTATCTCTTGCGCAATAGAAGCGGCTTCCTGACTCCAGATACTGGCCAGCACTTTAACCATTTCATCGTAACCATCCTGAGTTTGCACCCCTTCCAGACGGAACGGACGTTTGATCAGTTGTCCCTGGTGGTTCAACAGCCACTCACCACTGACAATGACCTTGCCATCATATCGCCCGTTAAACTCCGTTACGGTAACATTGAGCGTATCCTGGGCGCTTCCCAGAGGCTGGGAGGCAACCACCCAGCCGGGCAGTTGCGTGCTCAGGTTGGCAACCAGAGTGTTGCGCAACTGTTGATCCAACGGGCTGGCCCACAAGTTGTTGTTGGCAATCACATACTTCACATCACTGGTTTGATAAACCACACCATTCCCCGCCAGATAGTCAGGAACAGCGACCTGCTCAACCCATAACAGGCGATTACCCTGGCTGGCGGTGCTTTGTGTACCGCTCTGCACCACAGGTAACTGGTAATAGTTTTTATTAATTTCGCCGGAGCTGCATCCGACCAGCCACAGTGCTGCAATCGTCACTAGCCACTTTTTCATTGTTTCGCCCTCTTCGGCTCTGGATCTTTTTTGTCCTTCGCTTCAAATACCAGCGCGTTACTCTTCTCGTTGAGCGTTTTCAGCACCGGTTGCAGTTCTCGCAACACCTGATCAAGTCGCTGCATATCCGCCACCATCTTGTTGTAGGCTGCGGAGCCAGGCTGGAAGCCCTGCATACTGCGATTCAATTCACGCAACGTTGACTGCATATCCGTCGGTAACTGCTGCATCGACTGGCTGGCGAGGATCTTGTTCATGCTATCCAGCGTCGTTTGCAGGTTTTTCATTGTGCGCTGACTTTCAGAAAGCGTACTGGTTGCCTGTTCAATCATCGGATTCAATGGCAGTTTGTTGATCTTATCCAACGCTTCCATCAGTCGTTGCTGGATTTGCGCCAGACCGCCGCTAACGGTCGGGATAATCTGATAACCATTAAATTCACGAATACCGGTTATTGCAGGCGTATTTGGATAGAAATCGAGATCAACATACAGTGCGCCAGTGACCAGGTTTCCGGTTTTCAGCGATCCGCGTAAACCACGTTTCAACAATTCGCCAAGGTGCTCAACAACATCCGCATTTTCTCCAAGCTGCATTTTCAGCCGCTCTGGCTCGATACGAATCAGTACCGGAATACGGTAATCATCGTTAAATGTCTGACGCATATTCGGCGCAAAGAATGGCACTTTGCTTACGGTACCCAGGCGAATACCCCGGAATTCTACCGGAGCTCCCGGTTGCAGACCGCGTACCGAATCTTTAAAGAACATCAGATAATCAATGTGATCGGTGTACAACGAATCCTGAATGCTCTTCTGATCATCATACAAAACGAAAGCTGTTTTCGGTGCCACTGGCTGCCCTAAATCCAGACCTTCCGGCACATCAAAGCTGACACCGCCACTAAGCAGCGTTGTCAATGAGCCCATCTCCACACGCATTCCCGCTGACGTCAAATCAACCGCAATGCCACTATCTTTCCAGAAGCGAACATTGCTGGTCACCAGTCGGTCATAAGGTGCATTGATGAACAGTTGATAGCTGATATTGCGTTTTTGCGTATCGAAGGTGCTGGTTTCAACCGAACCTACCCGATAGCCACGGAACAGCACGGGATCTCCTGGCGAGAGCTGCCCGGCTTTTTTGCTATCGAGAATCACACGGATACCTTTCGCATCAGGCGGGGCCAACGGTGGCGAGTCCAGCAAATCGTATTTATCCATTTTGCTGCCTTTTGCGCCTGGCTGCAGTTCGATATAAACCCCAGACAGCAGCGTTCCCAGGCCGCTAATCCCTTCTCGACCAATCTGCGGTTTCACCACCCAAAAGACGGTATCTTTATGCAGCAATTTTTCCATACCGGAATTCAGCCGCGCTTTGATTTCAACGTGCGTCAAATCATCAGCCAGTGTGGCGCTTTCAACCACGCCGACGTCAACGCTACGGCTTTTAATGGTGGTTTTACCACCTTCTATTCCTTCCGCATTCGCGGTGATCAGGGTCACTTCCGGCCCCTGATGGCTGTAATGATAAAAAAGAACCCAGGCCCCAATGAGCGCCGTGACGATAGGAAATATCCACACGGGAGACCAGTTCTTCACTTTCTGGATTTTGGCTTCCCCATTATTAGATTCCATACTGTCAGGACTCCTCATGCTCTGATTCAGGTTGACGATCCCACGACAAACGCGGGTCAAACGTCATAGCAGAAAACATTGTCATTATGACGACTAAAGCAAACATTAATGCACCCATTGCCGGATAAATACTCATTAAACCTCCCATACGCACCAGCGCCGAGAGCACCGCGATAACGAAAACGTCAATCATCGACCAGCGGCCTACAAACTCAACAACTTCATAAATCAAATGCATTCTTTCACTGTCGCGCTTGCCATGCCCTTTGGCATCCCAACACAACCACGCTATGGCGATCATCTTTAACGTTGGCACCATAATACTGGCCAGAAAGATAACCGCAGCGACGGGATAAGATCCTTCGCTCCATAACAGGATGACCCCAGCGAGAATCGTCGATGGCATCTTCGAGCCTAATAAATCCGTCACCATGATGGGCAAAATATTAGCCGGAAGGTACAGCATGATGGACGTTACAAGCAGCGCGAGTGTCCATTGCAGGCTGTTTCTACGCCGAACGTACCCTTTAGTACCACAGCGCGGGCATACGGGTTCATCAGCAGGAAGGATTGCCGTACAACAGGAGCAAGAACGCAGCCCCTGACGTATCCCCGTGACGCCAGGTTTTAGCGGCTGGCGCAGTTCTGGCATCGGAGCGATATCGTCCCATAACCAGCGACGATCAACGCACTGAAAGGCGCGCAGTTGCAGGACACAAAATAAACACCAGGGGAGAAAGCTACTGCCGACACCAATGCTGCCGTAGGCCATCAGTTTAACGAAACTGACCAGCACTCCCGCGAGGAAAATCTCCGCCATTCCCCAGGTTTTGAGTTGAAAAAGCACCCGTGCCAGTTGCTCTTTTAAACGGACCGGTAATTCCGCGCGATTCACCAGTAACAGAATGGTTATCAGACAAAACGCGGGAACCAGTTGCACAAACAACAGGAAAAAGGTGCCGAGGCTGGCGTAGTCCTCTGAAAAAAGCACGCCGGGAATTTCCAGTAATGTAATTTCACTGGTGACTCCCGCAACGTTCATATTCACAAAAGGAAACAAGTTGGACAGCAACAGCATGAACAGTGCAGCCAACGCATAGGCGGTGGGACGCTGCCGAGGGGCATCCCACGCCACGGTTAACGTTGTGCCACACCGGGGACATGCCGCTTTCTGACCATGCTCAAGGCGCGGTAACGCCACCAGCATGTCACACTGCGAGCACAGGATGTGCTTCGCGGCATGATGATGTTCGCACATTGGTACTCCTTAATGATGCGCTATTTTACAGATGACTAACAAAGTGTTGGTTTTCATGCCTGATAAACCCAGTTCATCAGGCAATTTTACCGTTGTCAGCCGTCTCTGTTTAAATCGACTATTTTGCGATCAGCCACCATTTTTTAACGCTTCAAGATACTCCCAGCGTTCAAAGGCTTGCTCCAGCTCCTGCTCTGCAGCAGCCATATCGGCGAGCACTTTTTGCGTCTGCTCATGCGGCTGACTGAAGAAGGAAGCATCCGCCACCTGCGTCTGTAGGGCTTCCAGCTTCGCCTCCAGATCTTCGAGCAATTGCGGTAGCTGCTCCAGTTCGCGCTGCAATTTATAGCTTAGTTTGCTACTGCTGCGTTTTACAGTTTCTGCTTTTGCCGCGGCGGCTTCTTCGGTTTTTTTCACCGCAGGCTGTTTGAGCGCCACATACTGCTCTTGCTGACCACGGGCATCATGATAACCGCCGACATAACGACCAATTTTACCGCCGCCTTCGAAGATCCAGCATTCTGTAACGGTGTTATCGACAAACTGACGATCGTGGCTTACCAGCAATACCGTGCCCTGGTAGCTGTCGATCAGTTCTTCCAGCAGTTCCAGCGTTTCGACATCAAGATCGTTGGTCGGTTCGTCAAGAATCAATAAGTTGCTTGGTTTGAGGAACAAACGCGCCAGCAGCAAGCGGTTCCGCTCACCGCCAGAAAGCGCACGTACCGGCGTCATCGCCCGTTTCGGATGGAACAGGAAGTCCTGCAAATAGCCCAATACGTGGCGTGGCTTGCCGTTAACCATCACCTCTTGCTTACCTTCGGCAAGGTTATCCATCACCGTTTTATCGGGATCCAGTTCCGCACGGTGCTGATCGAAATAAGCCACTTCCAGTTTGGTGCCAACGTGAATACGCCCGCTGTCCGCCTGAAGCTGACCGAGCATCAGTTTCAGCAGCGTGGTTTTGCCGCACCCATTCGGGCCAATCAGGGCAATTTTGTCGCCACGTAGAACCTGGGCAGAAAAATCTTTCACCAGTTGCTTACCGTCAACCTGGTAGCAAACGTCTTCCATTTCGAAAACGATCTTTCCGGAGCGGCTGGCTTCTTCCACCTGCATCTTTGCCGTCCCCATGACCTCACGGCGCTGGCTACGTTCACGGCGCATTGCTTTCAGGGCGCGTACGCGGCCTTCATTACGGGTACGGCGCGCTTTGATCCCCTGGCGGATCCACACCTCTTCCTGCGCCAGTTTGCGATCGAACTCGGCATTTTGTAATTCTTCCACGCGCAGGGCTTCTTCTTTTTCCAGCAGGTACTGGTCGTAATTCCCTGGATAGGTCACCAGCTTGCCGCGATCGAGATCAACAATGCGCGTCGCCATATTGCGGATAAACGAACGGTCGTGGGAAATGAAAATAATTGTCCCATTGAAGGTTTTGAGGAACCCTTCCAGCCAGTCGATGGTTTCAATATCCAGGTGGTTAGTCGGTTCGTCGAGCAGCAATACACGCGGATTGCTCACCAGCGCGCGTCCTAATGCCGCTTTACGCAACCAGCCGCCGGAAAGCGACGACAGCGCAACATTAGGATCTAATCCCAGTTGCGCCAGCACTTCGTTGATGCGGTTTTCCAGCTGCCACAGGTTGTGGTGATCCAGCTGTTCCTGAACCTTCGCCAGTTCGTTGAGATTTTTCTCGCTCGGGTCGTTCATCACCAGGCGCGAAAGATCGTGATAGCGTTTCAGATATTCCGCTTGTTCTTCAATGCCTTCGGCAACGAAATCATAAACGCTACCCTCAACGTTACGCGGCGGATCCTGTTGCAGACGAGCTACAATCAAATCTTGCTCATAAATAATGCGACCGTCATCCAGCCCCTGTTCACGGTTGAGGATCTTCATTAACGTCGATTTGCCTGCGCCGTTACGACCTACCAGACAAACACGTTCGTTATCTTCGATATGCAGTTCTGCGTTATCGAGAAGCGGCGCGTCGCTGAACGACAGCCATGCGCCATGCATACTGATTAATGACATTACTATTCCTTTCAGGCTGCGGTAATCAGCCAGCAGTTGTGGATCTGGCGGTTACGGGCGAAATCCTGGGAGAGCGTTTTTTGCGTAATTTCTTGTGCTTTCAGTCCCAGTTTCGCCAGGCCGTCGAGATCCATACGGAAGCCGCGTTTGTTGTTCGAGAACATGATCGTCCCACCTGCACGCAGCAGACGTTTCAAATCTTTCATCAGCACCAGATGATCGCGCTGAACATCAAACGCATCTTCCATTCGTTTTGAGTTAGAAAAGGTTGGCGGATCGATAAAGATCAGATCGAACTGTTCATTTGCCTCACGCAACCACGCCAGGCAATCGGCCTGAATCAGGCGATGCGCACGCCCGGTTAAGCCATTCAGACGCAGGTTGCGTTCTGCCCACTCCAGATAAGTACGCGACATATCCACGGTGGTGGTGCTGCGTGCACCGCCTAATCCCGCGTGCACGGTGGCGCTGCCGGTATAAGAGAACAGGTTGAGGAAATCTTTGCCTTTGCTCATCTGACCGAGCATACGACGGGCGATACGGTGATCGAGGAACAGACCGGTATCGAGGTAATCCGTCAGGTTCACCCACAAGTGAGCGTTATATTCGGTGACTTCGAGAAACTCGCCCTTCTCGCCCAGTTTCTGGTACTGATTTTTGCCCTTCTGGCGTTCACGGGTTTTCAGCACCAGTTTGTTTGGCGCAATCCCCAGTACCGAAATGGTTGCAGCGATAATATCGAACAGACGCTGACGCGCTTTGTGCGCATCAATAGTTTTTGGCGGCGCATACTCCTGCACCACCACCCAGTCGGCATAACGATCAACGGCAACGTTATATTCCGGCAGATCGGCGTCATACAGGCGGTAACATTCAATCCCTTCCTGGCGAGCCCACTTCTCGAATTTTTTGAGGTTCTTACGCAGGCGGTTAGCGTAGTCTTCCGCTACCATCGCCGGTTTGCTGTCTGGTGTGCTTTCGGCAACATGGTAGTTTTTCTGTACGCAGTCCAGCGGGCCGTTTTTCGCCTTGTACTGTTTGTCTGCACGCAGCTGCAGGCAGCTGAGCAGATCCGGCGAGGCACTAAACAAAGAGAGATTCCAGCCACCGAACTGGTTTTTCATGATTCGGCCCAGCAGACTATGCAGCGCAATCAGCGCCGGTTCGCTGTCCAGACGTTCACCGTATGGCGGGTTGCTCAACACTGTACCGTACGGCCCTTTCGGCAGCGGATTGGCCAGTTGCGCGACATCTTTCACCTCAAAGGTGATCAGTTCACCAATCCCCGCAAGACGGGCGTTAGTGCGCGCACGTTGAATCACCCGTGCGTCGCTGTCCGAACCGTAGAAATGGGAGCTGTACTCCGCCAGGCCTTTACGGGCGCGAGTTTGCGCTTCTGCTTTCACTTCCTGCCAGATGGCTTCATCATGCTGTGCCCAGCCGCTAAAGCCCCAACGTCCACGGTGCAAGCCTGGTGCGCGATCGGTCGCCAGCATCGCCGCTTCAATCAGCAACGTACCGGAACCACACATCGGATCGAGCAGCGGTGTTCCTGGCTGCCAGCCGGATCGCATAACAATCGCGGCTGCCAGGGTTTCTTTGATCGGCGCAATACCAGCACGATCGCGATAGCCACGCAGATGTAAACCATCACCACTGAGATCAAGGGCGATACTGGCAGTTTCTTTATGCAGCCAGACGTTAACGCGGATATCCGGCGCATCGCGATCAACATTTGGACGCGGCAGATTTTTCCGCGTGAAAGCATCGACGATCGCGTCTTTCACTTTCATCGCACCGTACTGACTGTTGCGTATGGTGTCATTCAAACCACTGAAGTGGACAGCGAAGGTCGCGCCAGGATTAAACATCTCTGTCCAGTTGATCGCCTGAACACCGAGATAGAGGTCTAAATCGCTGTAAACCTTACACTCGCCCAGCGGCAACATAATACGCGAGGCCAGGCGGCTCCACATCAGGCTCTGGTAAACAAGCCGTGTGTCGCCCTTGAAATGGACCCCACCCTGAACCACCTGGCATTCAACGGCCCCCAGGTTTTCCAGTTCAGTTTTTAACAGCTCTTCCAGCCCACGGGCCGTACTGGCAAACAGAGAATTCATATCGTCACTTTTACTCTAAGAAAATTGTTGCGCATTATAGCTAATAAGCGCGTCATGTCATAAAGTTGAGGGCTTATTTTCATTTGAGGACCGCACCGTGGCGACATTAACCCGGCTTTTTATTCATCCTGTTAAATCGATGCGCGGCATTGGTCTTACACATGCTCTGGCAGATGTCAGTGGTCTGGCCTTCGATCGCATCTTTATGATCACGGAACCTGACGGTACGTTTATTACCGCTCGCCAGTTTCCGCTAATGGTACGGTTTACTCCTTCACCCGTGCATGATGGCTTGCATCTCACCGCACCAGATGGCAGTAGTGCATATGTTCGTTTTGCTGATTTCGCCACACAAGACGCACCAACCGAAGTTTGGGGCACACATTTTACCGCGCGAATTGCGCCAGACGCGATCAACAAATGGCTAAGTGGATTTTTCTCCCGCGAAGTGCAATTACGCTGGGTGGGGCCACAAATGACCCGGCGCGTGAAACGCCACAACACTGTACCCCTGTCATTTGCTGATGGTTATCCTTACCTTCTTGCTAACGAGGCCTCGTTACGTGATCTCCAACAACGTTGTCCGGCCAGTGTAAAAATGGAGCAATTCCGCCCCAATCTGGTGGTTTCCGGTGCATCGGCCTGGGAAGAAGATAGCTGGAAAGTGATTCGCATTGGTGATGTCGTGTTTGATGTGGTTAAGCCTTGTAGCCGCTGTATTTTCACCACCGTCAGCCCAGAAAAAGGGCAAAAACATCCGGCAGGCGAACCATTAAAAACGCTGCAATCTTTCCGTACTGCCCAGGATAACGGCGATGTCGATTTTGGTCAGAATTTAATTGCCCGTAATAGCGGCGTGATTCGCGTTGGCGATGAGGTGGAAATTCTGGCAACGGCTCCAGCTAAAATTTACGGCGCAGGTGCCGCTGATGATACTGCCAACATCACGCAACAACCGGACGCAAACGTAGATATTGACTGGCAGGGACAGGCATTTCGTGGAAATAACCAACAGGTGCTGCTGGAGCAATTAGAAAATCAGGGAATTCGTATCCCTTATTCTTGCCGCGCGGGCATTTGTGGAAGTTGCCGTGTTCAGCTTTTAGAAGGCGAAGTCACGCCGCTGAAAAAATCAGCAATGGGTGATGATGGCACTATTCTTTGCTGTAGTTGTGTACCGAAGACTGCACTTAAGCTGACGCGTTAAACTGCCTGTTCGAGGCTGAAGCTGTCAACATTAACCTGCGGTTTCAGCCTGTCGTTCATGATTTTGATGGCGTCGCCCAGCTGCATCGCGCGACCCGCAATAACAACGCAGGGTTGTGCCAGCAGGCATAGTGCGGCATTTTCGCCAGATTCAACGACCAGCAAATTGACTTGCTCGTGAGTGTCGCTCAACCAAACGCAGGCCGCATCGCCCGGCATGGGCACCCACATTTCACCATGGGAAACAAAATGCCAGCTTTTCGGCATTTGCGGTTTGAGATAACGAATTGCTACCAGCGCATTAAGCACCAGTTCGGCTTTTTGTTCTTTAGATAAATTAAAATCGCGGCATTTTTCTTCAAATGAGAAATAGAGCGCGGCGTCGTCAACGCAAAAGCCTGCGGGAGAAAAGGCATCTGGAGTCAACATTTTGCGCGCAAAACGTGAGCGAAATAGCATACCATTGGCTAAATCGAGCATCATTCGATCGTGCTCTTCATCGTAATACCAACGCCAGTTATCGTCTGGTTTAATTAGCATTTGCCTCTCCCCTACCCTATAAAACCGCAGCAACACAATCCATTGTCGCTTCGCTTAATAACCTCAACAATAAAAGTACAAAATGTCTAAATAAGCAACAGCAATGAATATAAAACAACCAGGGCTTAAAATAAAGCCCTGATTATCTTATAAAGAGGAATTCGAAGAAATAATTAGATATGGGTAACGATTTCTTTAATCAGCGGCGGACCTTTAAAAATAAAACCAGAATAAATTTGCACCAGTGAGGCCCCCGCAGCAATCTTTTCACGCGCAGCGATAACCGAGTCAATGCCGCCAACACCGATGATCGGTAAGCGACCGTTTAATTCCTGTGACAAGCGGCGAATAATTTCTGTGCTTTTTAACTGAAGCGGACGACCACTTAAGCCACCGGTTTGATCACAATTTTTCATTCCCTGAACCAGAGAACGATCGAGCGTGGTATTGGTTGCAATAACGCCATCAATATTATGGCGAACTAAACTATCGGCAACCTGGATCAATTCTTCTTCAGAAAGATCCGGCGCGATCTTCACTGCGATCGGCACATATTTATGGTGCATCGCTTGCAAATCATTTTGCTTATTTTTAATCGCGGTTAAGAGATCATCCAGCGCTTCACCATATTGCAGTGTGCGTAATCCTGGGGTATTTGGCGATGAAATATTGATGGCGATATATCCCGCATAGGCATAGATTTTTTCCATACAAATCAGATAGTCATCTTTACCCTGCTCCACCGGCGTATCTTTATTTTTGCCGATGTTAATACCCAGAACGCCGTCATAATGGGCTTTTTTTACGTTCTCTACGAGGTTATCAACGCCAAGATTATTAAAGCCCATACGGTTGATCAAACCTTCGGCATCTACCAGACGAAAGAGACGCGGCTTGTCATTACCTGGCTGTGGACGTGGCGTGACGGTACCGATCTCGATAGATCCAAACCCCATCGCGCCTAACGCGTCAATGCACTCCCCGTCTTTATCAAGACCGGCTGCCAGACCAAGCGGATTTTTAAACGTCAGGCCCATGCAGTTAACAGGTTTCGCAGGCACTTTCTGCCGCACCAGTGCTTCAAACGGCGTTCCGGTAATACGGCGTAATTGCTGAAAAGTAAACTCATGAGCGCGCTCTGGATCGAGCTGGAAAAGGGCTTTACGAACGAAGGGGTAGTACATGAACTCTCCTGGATTCCCGGTGTGCAAACCGGGGGCGTATTATGTGCGAGTTCGGACCAAAAGGGAATTGACCTGTGGCAAAAAAAGCGCAAACGTTTTCCGAGCCTGTCTCAGAGCAGATTTTGCTCCTTCTTTGCACTCAACCCGCCGTAATCATTTATCGTCCGCCAGGAGACGTGACACGGTGTTATAGCCTGACACCAGCTTGTCTGACGCTGGCTTTTAGGTGGCACAACTCCCGCATTACTTAACGCTTTACCATTTACGCTCACCTGAATCAGGTTAATGTAGTAAGGCGTTGGGTTAGTGAGTTGTACACCCTGCGAATTCCGTGTCCAGCGTAATTGTTGATAAGCTTCCAGCGGGTCGCCCGGCAAACCTTCGGGTCGCCAGAACAGTTTAAATACCGAGCGCATCGCCACTTTTACGCTCTGATTTTCAACTTTGCCGGATGGCACGCTGGCAATGCTTAACTCAAATAGCGTTTCGCGATCCACGGGCAAGATGTCGCTTTCCGTTCTCAGCAAGCGCAATGTGCCTGTAGTACCGGGCTTCAGGAGAATAAGTGGCGGAGCGGCCAGTAATGGTGCTGGTACTGTCGACGCTTCACCCCCAGCCCAACGCGTTGGGCGATTGATTTTACTGTTAATAAGCCAGGATTCCTGACTGGTATTAGTCAATAAAATAGATATCGAATCTCTGTCTGCCGGAAAGATAAATCGCGTTCCGCCGACCACCACTCCTGCCTGCAATTCACTCGCCACCAGCAGCGATAAAACGGCGAAAATCAAGAGCGCCAATCTGTTCCACGTATTAGTCATAATGAAGTACAAATGTCGCGCTGGCATTCACTTTACCCGACTGCACATCGCTATTGACAGGTCGCAATTGCGCGTAAAAAGTTAATGGCACCTTACCGCTATGTAGGCTGTAGTCTTTACTCGCCTGGTTAAGCGGAATCAATATCTTCGCATCATCCAGAATTGCAATTGCCAGCCCACTGGCTGCATCCGTACCACTTTCAATGGACAGCATTTCGCTCTGTACTCCGTCGGGGGTTCCTGAAAAGGTGACGTCAACCGTGCTGACATCTGTTCCGCAATCCTGCAAATTAATGATGAACGATTTCTCCGGGCCATAATGCCCATGAGAAAAACGTGTCAGCGAGACGTCGCCTAACTGCACATTGATTTGCTTGCTATCTTGTGCCAGCACGCATGTATTACGGCGAAACGATCCGCTAATGTTGACCGTGCCATCATGGGCAAATAGCTCACAGCCCCCCGTTAATCCCAGTAAGAACAGAATCCAGATTATCTGTTTCAACATCACTCCTTCACTGGTAAACCAGATCAAAATAGAGAACCGCCGTCGCATTACCGCCCGTTGCTCCCGCCTTTGTGGACTTATAACGAAGTTGATATTTGAGTGTGTTATCACCGGCTTTTAAGGGCGTAAGAGGTAGGACCTGATTGAGCGGGATTTCTTGCTGACTTTGCGCATCAAGAATTTGCACAGCAATCCCCGTTGCCATACCACCGCTTCCGCCTGTGTCAGTTAATTTGAGCAGTGTCGGCACAAGGGTGTCAGCCTCGCCGCTAAAAAGGACGTCCGCGCCAGTAATACCAGCGGCACAACCGGTGATATCGATATTCAAATCAGCAGCAGTGCTTACGGTATTCGCGGTCTGAAAATCACTGATATTAAAATCACCAATATGAATATTTTGTAATGCACTTTTGGTGGCAACATCACAGCCCTGATCGACCACATTACCATAAATATGCATACTGACTTGTTCAGGTCCAGCTATCCCGACATGCATATAAAGCAAAGTGAATGATAAGATAACGACTTGAAATATTGTGTTCTTTTTCATACGTTCACATATCAGTCAAAGTTTATTCTCACCGTTGCTGTGGCTTCAAAGCTCCCGGTTTCCGGTGGTACACCTGTCGTGCTGACCGGATAAACATTCATTCGAGCGAAGCTGTCCGCGTCGTCAGGGATGGATAGCGGCAGTGTGCCACCGGCAGGCGAAATAATGTTGTTTTGGCTGTCGGTGACCACAACACCGACACCTGGTCGTGATGTCTTGATTGCCTGAGGATAATCGGGATCACTGGTTGCCGTCAGACTCAAATTAACATTAACCAGCTCTGCGTTTCCGGTATTACACCTGACTGGAATTGAGAGTTCTGCCGTTCGGGATCCAAGCGGTTTATGCCCTACAACACGGAAATTGGCAGCAAATACATCCCCCAAATCAACCTCTATTGTCTCTCCAGAATTGACAGAACATGAGCCAAGTGAATTAATCGTACCAGACAGGTAATACACTAAAACCGGTGTACCTGTAGTCGTGCAGGAATCACTTGCGGGTATGTTGTAACACTCATATAGTCGCGCCAGCGCCATAGGAGGAATGACGACCGAACCGACAAACGGCTGCAATATTTTCAGTGAAAAACTTCCGCTATTGCCGCTTGCCCCCTTGCCGCCCAAACGTTGACCACCGGGATCGCAAATATGCCATCGGGTATCACTTCCTGTACCGAGATTTTCAAAAGGTACGGCCGAAGGTGTGTTACCTTTCACTCCTAATAGCACCTTTGCGGCAAGATAATCGTTAATTTTGTACCAGTTGTCGCCCAAATAAACTAACGGAGAATCCGCAGCGAATGCCCATAGACCACTTCTGACATTGTCTTTATCGCAATCGCAGGAAACATAATAATCATTCGATTCACTCCACTGATAAAATTCATCTTTGACTTTTCCAGCCGTATTCTCTTCCTCCTCCAGGGTTTTAACGCCAAAATTGACGCCAATATACGGATTCCCCTGAGTGGTATGACACTGCCCGGTATAAGCGGCGGCATGAAATCCCCACAGCATTAAAACAGCAGTCAAAAGAAGCCGGAGTCTTAACACACTACTATCCCCTGAAATTATTCGCATACTGAATCCATCCGCGTAATCGCAGCGTTAATTTGTTGTTCGGTAAGCTCGTAACTGATATGACAAATTTGATCGGGAGCGTCGCCCCAGCGTACAGTTATCGTTCCCTTCGCCGGCAAACCAGACATATAGAGCGAACCATCATCATCAATGATACCGCTAATTGTTTGTGCGCCATCCAGTGTTGCCATTGCACCAAATCTCAGCGGCATACCCTGCTTTGATGTTTTCATTAATACCCTGGCCCCCGCATGGGCATTGAACTCCGCCAGAACCAATGCCCCTTTGGTGGGAACCACGTTTACTACGGCATTTTCAAGATCCACGTTACGTTTTAACGACGCCGCATCAAGTGCAATTCGATTTTCCCGATAAGAAGTGGCATAAGGCACAACGGTATATCCACGCCAGTCAGTTTTCAGCCCGGTGCTGTTCGCCACACGAGTATTTTCGGCGCCTGGCGCGGCAATCAGGACATTAGTTTCACCCAATGATTGACCCAACGTAATACCCTGCGAATGGGCAACTAAACTGCCTGAAAGAGCGTAGTTCAGTTGTTGTTGACTGCCGTTATCGCTGTAGTTGTAGCCCACTCGAGCATCTGCAAACGCCCCTTTGTAGTCCATGCTGGCGCTACCATTAGCCGTTTTCCCCTCGCTGTTATATCCCTGTTGCACGCTGTAGCTCAGATTACCGTCATCGAGTAGTGTCTCCGTTAAACCCAGGTTTTGTGTAGTGTGCCCTTCGTTATCGATACTGGTATTAGAGGTCATCCAGGCGTAATTTTTTTTCCTGGTATAGCTATCATTACTTTTGGGGAGCAACAGATTGAGCGGCAGGGAAAAATTAAGTGCAAACACCTGGTCAGCGTCAGGTTGACCACGGGACTTACTGTAGTTCCAGGAAACCCCCAGCGAGAGATCTTTAATTTGCGTGTTGTAGCCAAACTGTAATAGCCGATCCTGTTGATCGGTATGCCAGTAAGTTTGCTGGCTACCGCTTAAATAAAACGAACCGTACTCGCCTAATTGCTGGGAGATGTTGACCTGCAGTTTGCCACGTTTTGTGTAAAACAAATTGTAATAACGCGACCACATTGGCGTATCTTCATCATCACCGTCATTAAATTCGTAGCCATCCATGTGTTTATACATAGTGTCGGAAAGGGTGTAGAAACCCGACGTCGAATAGCGGTAGCCCATCAATTGAAAGTTGGTGCCCAATTGGTTGAGCGTTTTGGCATACAGAAAACGATATGACTGCCCTTTATGTTCACTTTGGTCTGCCAGCGTACTTTTAGCCTGGGTCGCGTCGAACGAAATTGCTCCGAAATCGCCGAGGTTAAAACCCAGACCAAACATAGCGGCACGGTAATATTCAGCATATTGCCCTCCGCCATACCAGGTCGTTCCCCTCGGCCCACCCCATTGCAGCGTGGCCTGAGCAAATTTACTTTCTTGCTGGTCATTACTATTGGTTCTGTATTTCGCCAGCGTCACCGCATATTTGATGCGTCCCTGACGCTGGAGTAATGGCACGCTGGAAAAGGGCACACTGTAACTATTGACACTACCGTCAGCTTCTTTGATTTCAACCAACAAATCACCACTCGACGACGTAGAGTAGAGATCACTAATCTCAAAAGCGCCAGGCGAAACATAAGTTTGATAGATGGTGTAACCATTTTGCTTAATCGTTACCTGTGCATTGCTTTTGGCGATACCACGCACCACTGGCGCAAACCCTTTCAAGCTGTCTGGCAGCATGTTGTCATCTGACGCCAGCTGCACGCCACGAAAGCTGACGCTATCAAAAAAATCGCCTGCCGTATAATCATCACCGACGGTCAGTTCGCCTTTTAATGGAATCACCGCCCGCTGCAAATAGCTGCTGAGATTCTTCCATTCTGCGGTTTGGCCACTACTGCGACTCCATGTTGAATTGTTGCGCAATCTCCATGGGCCTAAATTAACGCCACTGTTTAAATTCAGAAAATAGCTGTCGCCAGAATCACTACCTGCGCTGCTATGAATACTGTTAGCCCCGCTAAATGAATATCCCAGTAATAGCGCGTTGATCCCTTCATCCCAACGTTCAGGGGGGACATAACCACGAGCGTTACTTTTGATGGCGATTTGCGGTACTGAAATTTCCAGACGGAGTTTATTCACATTAAAAGTTACGCTGGCATCCGGAATAATTTCCGCCAATGGCGCACACGCTTGTTTATCCAGTTGTTTAAAAGCCGGAAACGCATCAGTATTCACGCCCATTGCATCCAGGCTTTCAGTCGTCAAACAGGCGGCAATCCCCTTCTCTGGCGTTATCTCAACAAAATTGACGTTGCGCGTATCTACAATTGTCTGATTCAGAACAATATCGACTCGATAAACCCCTGGCGTTATTTTTTGCCCTTTTTCGAAACGAGACAAATCAGCCACCATTGAGGGATCATCTTTGAAAAAGGCTGGATCGAACCAGGTTTCAGCTTGTGCATTGAACGCTGCCGACACAAACACCACCAGCCCACCAATAAACGATGGCACTCCACCAGAGCTTAACAGGCTGTGTTGTCGTTGAGTTCTATACATCTCGCTCTCTTAAATGAAGACGAATTACGATTTACAGTTGAGTTGCGGCGTTTCCGCCCCGTAGTCATTGATAGTTCGGTACGTTACGCTGCTGTTTTTGGCACCCATTGGCAGAGAGAATTGGTATTTATCAAAGGGGGAAATCATTTGATTTTTAACTACTTTTCCACCTATTTTCAGGTCTGTCAGGGTAATGAAATAAGGTGTTGGGTTACTGACCGTAACCATGTCAGCTGACGAAGTGCAACGTAGTTTCGCCGGAGCCTCGGCTAAGGGATACGCTAAACCTTTTGGTCGCCAGAAAAGTTTGATGACGCTTTGTGTGGCAATCTTCAGGGTATTGCCTTCTTCCCGCTTCGTTGTTGAAGGGACTGCCCGTACGCTGGTGAAGAAAAGAGTTTCTCTGTCTTTCGCCAACGGCGCGCCAATGTACATAATGCGTAGCAGGTTCTCGTTTGCCGGATTCAGCACAAATAGCGGTGGTGTAATAATAAAGTCCGCTGACTTTTTATTATCTGGTGTCATCACCCATGACTGAATCAGATAAGGAACATCCGGACTGGTGTTACGTACACCCAGTGAAATTTGCTCTTCACCTTCCGAATAAACAAGACGTGTTGCTGCAAGTCCGACCCCACCTTTACCTGCCGCCCATGTGAACGAACAGCTGAGTAATATTGCCGTTAAACTTACGGTCACAATTCCCTTTGTTATGCAAGTTTTCATAAATAGTCACTCTTAAAAAAATGAATATCCCCTCCAGGACACTGGAAGGGTATTAATTAATTAAAAATTAATGGCTGATATTAATAATAATTAATATGGAAATTTGTTACCGCATTGACATTACCTGACGTCGCTTTACCCGTAGCGATATAATCTACTTTAAAAGTTAGCGTTTGATTTCCACTCTGCAACAAAATATTCCCGGTTTCTGTGTCTGGCGTAATGACCGTTGTACCATCATTCATATACATTTGCAGGGCCACGTTTGTAGCAGCCTCAGATGAGGCCTGGTTAGCAAACGCTGTAATCTGCGTAGTATCCGCTGTGCCATTAAAAGTGAACGTTGCATTTTTTGTTACGGTAATATCACAATCTTCTAATGCAATTGGCACATCAGTTTGCACCCCAGAAACCTGACCATTACTTTGCAACTTCGTTGCACTAACATCTGGTAAAGTCACCACGGAATCTTTCGTCGCAGCAACCAGCGTACAGGCAGGAGCAATGACTTTACCATTAAACGTAACCGAGCCATCCGTGATGGCATTATCATCAGCCGCCATAACACTTGAAGTTGTACATATCACAGTTATAAACGCCGCCAATACATTTTTTTTCATCGTTATCATCCTGATTTTTTCGTAAATATGATAATGCCTGCAAATGACATTGGACTTAATAATAACAACAAATGACCGCCATTTAAACCAGTAGTGTTTACTCAATACGTGACAAATCTTTTATTTATAGATTCCATGAATCTTTCTTTATTACCTGAACGAGTAATTCATTGATTCAACATCTATTGAATATCCAATAAATAAATACACGTGATATATATCCCTCAATCCTTAGTTCATTTTCAGAAAAAGATACACAAAATTTATATTTGGCATTCTCTTGTCTCTCCGACAGACTGACCGAATTGTTATCAATGTTAACAAAACAAGAACAATTGGTTATAAGGAGAGAGTATGCGTGTCATCACCCTGGCAGGAAGTCCTCGCTTTCCTTCTCGCTCCAGCTCCTTGCTGGAATATGCGCGGGAAAAACTAAATGGCCTGGATGTAGAGATTTATCACTGGAATCTGCAAAACTTCGCCCCGGAAGATCTGCTTTATGCCCGTTTCGATAGTCCGGCACTCAAGACCTTCACCGAACAGCTGCAACAGGCTGATGGGCTGATTGTCGCCACGCCTGTGTATAAAGCAGCCTATTCCGGTGCACTGAAAACGCTCCTCGACCTGCTGCCAGAACGCGCGCTGCAAGGCAAAGTCGTGTTGCCGCTGGCGACGGGCGGCACCGTGGCTCATCTACTGGCGGTCGATTATGCCCTAAATCCAGTTTTAAGTGCGTTGAAAGCCCAGGAGATCCTGCACGGCGTGTTTGCCGATGACTCGCAGGTGATTGATTACCAGCACAAGCCGCTATTCACGCCAAATCTGCAAACCCGTCTTGATACCGCGCTAGAAACTTTCTGTCAGGCGTTGCACCGCCGCGATGTTCAGGTTCCTGACCTACTGTCTCTGCGAGGTAATGCCCATGCGTAAGCTCATTAAACTGGTGCTGGCGGGTTTACTTAGCGTCTCTACACTTGCTGTTGCCGCGGAGTCTTCGCCAGAGGCGTTACGAATTGGCTATCAGAAAGGCAGTATTGGTATGGTGCTGGCAAAAAGCCACCAATTACTGGAAAAACGCTATCCGCAAACAAAAATCTCCTGGGTGGAGTTCCCGGCTGGCCCACAGATGCTGGAGGCGTTAAACGTTGGCAGTATTGATCTCGGCAGTACCGGGGATATTCCGCCAATCTTTGCCCAGGCTGCCGGGGCTGATTTGGTGTACGTGGGCGTCGAGCCGCCGAAGCCCAAAGCCGAAGTGATTCTGGTGGCAGATAACAGCCCAATCAAAACCGTAGCCGATCTTAAAGGTCATAAAGTTGCCTTTCAGAAAGGTTCCAGCTCGCACAATCTTTTACTACGCGCACTACGCCAGGCCGGGCTTAAATTCACGGATATCCAGCCCACTTACCTGACGCCTGCCGATGCCCGCGCCGCGTTCCAGCAAGGTAACGTTGACGCCTGGGCTATCTGGGATCCCTACTACTCCGCTGCATTATTACAGGGCGGCGTGCGGGTGTTGAAAGACGGCACCGATCTCAATCAAACCGGATCGTTTTATCTGGCAGCCCGTCCGTATGCAGAAAAAAACGGCGCTTTTATTCAGGGCGTACTGGCAACCTTTAGTGAGGCCGATGCGTTAACCCGCAGCCAGCGCGAACAAAGCATCGCTTTACTGGCAAAAACGATGGGCTTACCGGCACCGGTTATTGCCTCGTATCTGGATCATCGTCCTCCCACCACCATCAAACCGTTGAGCGCTGAAGTTGCCGCCTTACAGCAGCAAACGGCAGATCTGTTTTATGAAAACCGTCTGGTGCCGAAAAAAGTCGATATTCGCCAGCGCATCTGGCAACCCACTCAACTGGAAGGAAAACAATTATGAGTCTGAATATGTTCTGGTTTTTACCGACCCACGGTGACGGGCATTATCTGGGAACGGAAGAAGGTTCACGTCCGGTTGATCACGGTTATCTGCAACAAATTGCGCAAGCGGCGGATCGTCTGGGCTATACCGGTGTGCTGATCCCGACGGGGCGATCGTGTGAAGATGCGTGGCTGGTGGCGGCGTCGATGATCCCGGTGACACAACGGCTGAAGTTTCTTGTCGCCCTGCGCCCCAGTGTGACATCGCCTACCGTTGCCGCCCGCCAGGCCGCCACGCTTGACCGTCTCTCTAACGGACGTGCGTTGTTTAACCTGGTCACAGGCAGCGATCCCCAAGAACTGGCAGGCGACGGCGTGTTCCTTGATCATAGCGAGCGTTACGAAGCCTCGGCAGAATTTACCCAAGTCTGGCGGCGGTTGTTGCTTGGCGAGACAGTGGATTTCAACGGCAAACATATTCATGTACGCGGAGCCAAACTGCTCTTCCCGCCGATTCAACAGCCGTATCCTCCGCTTTACTTTGGCGGATCGTCAGATGTCGCCCAGGAGCTGGCGGCAGAACAAGTTGATCTCTACCTCACCTGGGGCGAACCACCGGAACTGGTAAAAGAGAAAATCGAACAAGTGCGGGCGAAAGCTGCCGCGCATGGACGCAAAATTCGTTTCGGTATTCGTCTGCATGTGATTGTTCGTGAAACCAACGGCGAAGCGTGGCAGGCCGCCGAGCGGTTAATCTCGCATCTTGATGATGAAACTATCGCCAAAGCACAGGCCGCATTCGCCCGAACGGATTCCGTAGGACAACAGCGAATGGCGGCGCTACATAACGGCAAGCGCGACAATCTGGAGATTAGCCCCAATTTATGGGCGGGTGTTGGCTTAGTGCGCGGCGGTGCCGGGACGGCGCTGGTGGGCGATGGTCCTACGGTCGCCGCGCGAATCAACGAATACGCTGCACTTGGCATCGACAGTTTTGTGCTTTCGGGCTACCCGCATCTGGAAGAAGCGTATCGGGTCGGCGAGTTACTGTTCCCACATCTGGATGTCGCCATCCCGGAAATTCCCCAGCCACAACCGCTGAATCCGCAAGGCGAAGCGGTGGCGAATGATTTTATCCCCCGTAACGTCGCGCAAAGCTAAGGAACACGATGATGGCAACGCCAGTGAAGAAGTGGTTATTGCGCGTTGCCCCCTGGTTTTTACCGGTGGGCATCGTGGCGGTGTGGCAACTGGCCTCCTCGGTTGGCTGGCTATCGACGCGTATTTTGCCCTCACCGGAAGGAGTGGTGATGGCGTTCTGGACGCTCTCTGCCAGCGGCGAATTGTGGCAGCATCTGGCGATCAGCTCCTGGCGGGCGTTGATTGGCTTTTCAATTGGCGGATCGCTGGGGTTGATTCTGGGACTGATTAGCGGGCTGTCGCGCTGGGGAGAACGGCTGCTGGATACCTCCATTCAGATGTTGCGCAACGTGCCGCATCTGGCGCTGATCCCGCTGGTGATTTTGTGGTTTGGCATTGATGAATCCGCAAAAATCTTTCTGGTGGCGCTCGGTACGCTATTCCCCATTTATATCAACACCTGGCATGGCATCCGTAATATCGACCGTGGGCTGGTGGAGATGGCACGTAGCTATGGATTATCCGGCATACCGCTGTTTATCCATGTGATCCTGCCTGGTGCCCTGCCCTCAATTATGGTCGGTGTGCGTTTTGCTTTGGGCCTGATGTGGCTGACGCTGATCGTTGCCGAAACTATTTCTGCCAATTCCGGCATTGGTTATCTGGCGATGAATGCGCGGGAGTTTCTGCAAACGGACGTGGTGGTAGTCGCTATTATTCTTTACGCCCTGCTCGGCAAACTTGCTGACGTCAGCGCGCAGCTGTTAGAGCGTCTCTGGTTGCGCTGGAACCCGGCTTATCATTTGAAGGAGGCCACGGTATGAATACTGCTCGTCTGAACCAGGGCACACCATTGTTGCTCAATGCAGTAAGCAAACATTACGCGGAAAATATCGTCCTGAACCAACTGGATTTACATATTCCGGCAGGTCAGTTTGTGGCGGTGGTGGGCCGCAGCGGTGGTGGCAAAAGTACCCTGCTGCGCCTGCTGGCAGGTCTGGAAACGCCAACCGCAGGCGACGTGTTAGCGGGCACCACACCGCTGGCTGAGATTCAGGATGATACGCGAATGATGTTTCAGGACGCGCGTCTGCTGCCGTGGAAATCGGTGATTGATAACGTTGGGTTAGGCCTTAAAGGCCAGTGGCGCGATGCGGCGCGTCAGGCTCTGGCTGCGGTAGGACTGGAGAATCGCGCCGGGGAATGGCCTGCCGCACTTTCTGGCGGGCAGAAACAACGTGTGGCGCTGGCAAGGGCGCTGATTCATCGACCGGGTTTATTGTTACTTGATGAACCACTCGGTGCGCTGGACGCTTTAACGCGACTCGAGATGCAGGATTTGATTGTGTCGCTTTGGCAGAAGCACGGTTTTACCGTTTTGCTGGTGACGCATGATGTGAGCGAAGCGGTAGCAATGGCTGACCGGGTGTTATTAATTGAAGAGGGAAAAATTGGTCTGGATTTGACAGTGGATATCCCCCGTCCGCGTCGATTAGGGTCGGTGCGATTAGCGGAGCTGGAATCGGAAGTGTTGCAAAGGGTGATGCAGCGTGGTGAATCTGAAATTCGCCTGAGAAAACAGGGGTAAATTCCCCGAATGGCGGCGCTATTGCCGCCATTCGGTTATTTATCAAGCCAGTGCTTTGGTGATCTTCTCGTACAGATCGCCAGAGAGATTTTCCAGCCCTTTCAACTGCTCCAGCGCCGCGCGCATTTTCTCCTGACGTTTGGCATCGTAACGTTTCAGGCGAATCAGCGGCTCAATCAGGCGCGATGCCACCTGCGGGTTACGGCTGTTGAGGTCGGTAAGCATTTCCACAAGGAACTGATAACCGCTGCCATCTTCGGCATGGAACGCTGCCGGGTTGCTGCCCGCAAACGCGCCAATCAACGAACGAATGCGGTTCGGGTTGCTCATGGTAAATGAGCGATGCTGCAACAGACCGCGCACCGTCTCCAGCACATTCGCCGCCGGGCTGGTGGCTTGCAGGATAAACCATTTATCCATCACCAGACCGTCCAGATGCCACTTATCGTCGTATTCCTGCATCAGCGCATCACGGCATGGCAGTTGTGCGGCAACCGCCGCAGAAAGCGCCGCCAGCGCATCGGTCATATTGTTCGCTTCGTGGAACTGCTTGCTCACCAGCACGTCAGCCAGATGCGTTTCACCAAAAGCAAGGAAGCGCAGGCAGGCATTACGCAGAGTGCGTTTCGCAATATCTTCATGCTCAACACGGTACTCGCTCTGGTAATTCGCGTTGTAAATAGCCAGCAGCTCATCCGCCAGTTCAGTCGCCAGAGTACGAGTGAGTGCTTCGCGTACTTCGGCAATAGCAATCGGGTCGATGATATCGAACAGTTCAGCCATTTCATTGACAGAAGGCAGCGTCAGGATTTCTGCCGCCAGCGCCGGATCAATCTTCTCATCGAGCAGCACCGCGCGGAAAGCGTCAGCCACATGCACCGGCAGAGACAGCGGCTGCCCTTGCTGATGACGGGCGACGTTTAGCTTGATGTAGGTTGCCAGCAGGCTTTGCGCCGCATCCCAGCGGGAGAAATCATTACGCGCATGGCGCATCAGGAAGGTCAGTTGCTGATCGCTCCACTTATATTCCAGTTTCACTGGCGCAGAGAATTCGCACAGCAGCGCAGGCACCGGCTGAAAGTAGACATTATCAAAGACAAAGGTCTGTTCCGCCTGGGTGACGTTCAGCACCGAATTCACCGGATGACCGCCTTTTTGCAACGGGATCACTTTGCCTTCGTTGTCATACAGTTCGATGGCAAACGGAATATGCAGCGGCTGTTTTTCTGCCTGATCCGGCGTAGCAGGCGTACGCTGGCTGATGGTCAGGGTGTACTGCTCGGTTTCCGGATTATAGTCGTCTTTGACGGTCACAACCGGCGTACCGGACTGGCTGTACCAACGGCGGAAATGAGAGAGATCGACATTCGACGCATCTTCCATCGCCTGAACAAAGTCGTCGCAGGTTGCCGCGCTGCCATCATGGCGCTCGAAATAGAGCTGCATCCCTTTCTGGAAGTTTTCTTCGCCCAGCAGGGTGTGGATCATGCGAATGACTTCCGCGCCCTTCTCGTAAACGGTCAGGGTGTAGAAGTTGTTCATCTCAATGACCATATCCGGGCGGATCGGGTGCGCCATCGGGCTGGCGTCTTCCGCAAACTGCAATCCGCGCATGGTGCGCACGTTGTTGATACGGTTTACCGCGCGAGAACCAAGGTCAGAGCTGAACTCCTGATCGCGGAAGACGGTTAAACCTTCTTTCAGGCTGAGCTGGAACCAGTCGCGGCAGGTCACTCGGTTACCGGTCCAGTTATGGAAATATTCATGGCCGATAACGCGTTCAATATCGAGGTAATCTTTGTCGGTGGCGGTATCGGTGCGGGCCAGCACATATTTGGAGTTAAAGATATTCAGACCCTTATTCTCCATTGCGCCCATATTGAAGAAATCCACCGCGACGATCATATAGATGTCGAGGTCATACTCCAGGCCGAAGCGCTCTTCATCCCATTTCATGGAGTTTTTCAGCGAGGTCATCGCCCACGGCGCACGATCAAGGTTGCCGCGATCGACGTACAGCTCCAGCGCAACTTCGCGACCAGAACGCGTGGTGAAGGTGTCGCGCAGCACGTCGAAGTCGCCTGCCACCAGCGCAAACAGGTAGCACGGTTTAGGGAACGGGTCCTGCCACTGTACCCAGTGACGTCCGTTTTCCAGTTCGCCTTGCGCAACGCGGTTACCGTTGGAAAGCAGGAAGGGATATTGGGTTTTATCGGCAATAATTTTGGTGGTAAAACGCGCCAGCACGTCCGGGCGGTCGAGATAATACGTAATATGGCGGAAACCTTCGGCTTCACACTGGGTGCAAAGCGCATCGCCTGACTGATAAAGCCCTTCCAGCGCGGTATTCGTCGCCGGGCTAATTTCATTAACGATCTTAAGCGTAAAACGCTCCGGCAAATTACTGATGACCAGTGCGCCCTCTTCTTCTTTCCAGGCGGTCCACGGCTCATCATTAATATGAACAGAAACCAGTTTAAGATCTTCGCCATCAAGACGAAGCGGAGCATCTGATGCACCATGACGGACAGCCTGGCTGACCGCGGTAACGACCGTCTTTTGCGCGTCCAGGTCAAAGGTCAAGTCAATATCAGTAATCTGGTAATCCGGCGCACGATAATCGTGACGGTATTTGGCTTGTGGCTGTTGAGTCATAAATAACCTTTAGCATCTTTTATAGAGTCTGGTGTTCAGTCTATTCCTGTTGCGTAAATCGCGCTATGCAGAATCTTCATCTTTTCAGGTACAAACGCCTTTATTGCTACATTTTTATAACATACACCGCGTAATGCCATCGACCAGAAAGGTGGCATATGGTGTGATCGGGGTTCAATAAATTGCGAAACAAGGTATACTCCAGCAGTTCCTGAAGATGTTTATTGTACTAAACGCTCCTGTACGAGGACGCTACTGCGCACCTATGACACAATTCGCTTCTCCTGTTCTGCACTCGTTGCTGGATACAGATGCTTATAAGTTGCATATGCAGCAAGCCGTGTTTCATCACTATTACGATGTGCATGTCGCGGCGGAGTTTCGTTGCCGAGGTGACGATCTGCTGGGTATTTATGCCGATGCTATTCGTGAACAGGTTCAGGCGATGCAGCACCTGCGCCTGCAGGATGATGAATATCAGTGGCTCTCTGCCCTGCCTTTCTTTCAGGCCGACTATCTTAACTGGTTACGCGAGTTCCGCTTTAACCCGGAACAAGTCACCGTATCCAACGATAATGGCAAGCTGGATATTCGTTTAAGCGGCCCGTGGCGTGAAGTCATCCTCTGGGAAGTTCCTTTGCTGGCGGTTATCAGTGAAATGGTACATCGCTATCGCTCACCGCAGACCGACGTTGCGCAAGCCCTCGACACGCTGGAAAGCAAATTAGTCGACTTCTCGGCATTAACCGCCGGTCTTGATATGTCGCGCTTCCATCTGATGGATTTTGGCACCCGCCGCCGTTTTTCTCGCGAAGTACAAGAAACCATCGTTAAGCGTCTGCAACAGGAATCCTGGTTCGTGGGCACCAGCAACTATGATCTGGCGCGCCGGCTTTCCCTCACGCCGATGGGAACACAGGCACACGAATGGTTCCAGGCGCATCAGCAAATCAGCCCGGATCTAGCCAACAGCCAGCGAGCTGCACTTGCTGCCTGGCTGGAAGAGTATCCCGACCAACTTGGCATTGCATTAACCGACTGCATCACTATGGATGCTTTCCTGCGTGATTTCGGTGTCGAGTTCGCCAGTCGCTATCAGGGCCTGCGTCATGACTCTGGCGACCCGGTTGAATGGGGTGAAAAAGCCATTGCACATTATGAGAAGCTGGGAATTGATCCACAGAGTAAAACGCTGGTTTTCTCTGACAATCTGGATTTACGCAAAGCGGTTGAGCTATACCGCCATTTCTCTTCCCGCGTGCAATTAAGTTTTGGTATTGGGACTCGCCTGACCTGCGATATCCCCCAGGTAAAACCCCTGAATATTGTCATTAAGTTGGTTGAGTGTAACGGTAAACCGGTGGCGAAACTTTCTGACAGCCCTGGCAAAACTATCTGCCACGATAAAGCGTTTGTTCGGGCACTGCGCAAAGCATTCGACCTTCCGCATATTAAAAAAGCCAGTTAATATCATCAGGGAGCTAATCGGCTCCCTTTTTTACCTTTAATTCCGAAATCTTTCGCTGCATTTGCGAATTCTGCTTGTCTGATTGCAGATGCCAGGTAACATAGGTATCCCCCCATTTACGGGTGGACAAGTGTTTATTTTTTCCGACTATTAACAGAGAGAATATTATGAGCGTTGTGCCTGTAGCCGACGTACTCCAGGGCCGCGTAGCCGTTGACAGCGAAGTCACCGTGCGCGGATGGGTACGTACCCGCCGAGATTCAAAAGCTGGCATCTCCTTCCTCGCCGTTTATGACGGTTCCTGCTTTGATCCTGTACAGGCTGTCATCAATAATTCTCTGCCCAACTACAATGAAGACGTCCTGCGTCTGACCACCGGCTGCTCGGTCATTGTGACGGGTAAAGTCGTGGCGTCGCCGGGCCAGGGGCAACAATTTGAAATTCAGGCCAGCAAGGTTGAAGTTGCTGGTTGGGTTGAAGATCCAGACACTTACCCGATGGCGGCAAAACGCCACAGCATTGAGTATCTGCGTGAAGTCGCTCACCTGCGTCCGCGCACAAACCTGATTGGTGCCGTCGCGCGCGTTCGCCATACGCTGGCGCAGGCGCTGCATCGCTTCTTTAACGAGCAGGGATTCTTCTGGGTTTCAACGCCACTGATTACTGCGTCTGATACCGAAGGGGCTGGCGAAATGTTCCGCGTTTCTACGCTGGATCTGGAAAACCTGCCGCGTAACGATCAGGGCAAAGTGGATTTCGACAAAGACTTCTTTGGTAAAGAGTCTTTCCTGACCGTATCTGGCCAGTTGAACGGCGAAACCTACGCTTGCGCATTATCCAAAATTTATACCTTCGGCCCGACTTTCCGTGCTGAAAACTCCAACACCAGCCGTCACCTGGCGGAATTCTGGATGCTGGAGCCGGAAGTGGCGTTTGCTAACCTGAACGATATCGCGGGTCTGGCTGAAGCCATGCTGAAATATGTCTTCAAAGCGGTTCTCGAAGAACGCGCTGACGACATGAAATTCTTCGCTGAACGCGTAGATAAAGATGCCGTTTCACGTCTGGAACGCTTCATTGAAGCCGATTTTGCGCAGGTGGATTACACCGACGCAGTGACCATTCTCGAAAACTGCGGCAGGAAGTTTGAAAACCCGGTTTACTGGGGCGTTGATCTCTCTTCTGAGCATGAGCGTTATCTGGCGGAAGAACACTTTAAAGCACCGGTAGTGGTTAAAAACTATCCGAAAGATATTAAAGCGTTCTATATGCGCCTTAACGAAGACGGTAAAACCGTTGCGGCTATGGACGTTCTGGCTCCGGGCATCGGTGAGATCATTGGTGGCTCCCAGCGTGAAGAACGTCTGGACGTGCTGGACGAGCGTATGCTGGAAATGGGCCTGAATAAAGAAGATTACTGGTGGTATCGCGATCTGCGTCGCTACGGTACTGTTCCGCATTCAGGTTTCGGTCTTGGTTTTGAACGCCTGATTGCTTACGTAACTGGTGTGCAAAACGTGCGTGATGTGATTCCGTTCCCACGTACTCCGCGTAACGCCAGCTTCTAATTTAGCGTCTTCAAGAGCCAGCGCCCGCTGGCTCTTTTTTTATCCTTTCTGTCAAGTTATCTGTTTGTTAAGTCAAGCAATCTATTTGCAACCCCGCCATAACGATCATCCTGTTACGAAATATTACACTGCAACATTTGCGCACAAAAAATAATCCGCATTCTTATTGCGGATTAGTTTTTTCTTAGCTGATAGCACAATTTTCATACTATTTTTTGGCGTTCTGGATGTCTGAACGAGGATTTAGTGCCAGGTCGATAAAGTTTCCATCAGAAACAAAATTTCCTTTTAGTTAATTTAAATATAAGGAAATCATATAAATAGATAAAAATTGCTGTAAATATCATCACGCTTCTATGGAAATATGACGGTGTTCACAAAGTTCCTTAAATTTTACTTTTGGTTACATATTTTTTCTTTTTGAAACCAAATCTTTATCTTTGTAGCACTTTCACGGTAGCGAAACGTTAGTTTGAATGGAAAGATGCCTGCAGACACATAAAGACACCAAACTCTCATCAATAGTTCCGTAAATTTTTATTAACAGAACTTATTGACGGCAGTGGCAGGTGTCATAAAAAAACCATGAGGGTAATAAATAATGATGAAGCGCAATATTCTGGCAGTGATCGTCCCTGCTCTGTTAGTAGCAGGTACTGCAAACGCTGCAGAAATCTATAACAAAGATGGCAACAAAGTAGATCTGTACGGTAAAGCTGTCGGTCTGCATTATTTTTCTAAAGACAATGGTGTAAACAGTTACGGCGGAAACGGCGACAAAACTTATGCCCGTCTTGGTTTTAAAGGGGAAACACAAATCAATTCCGATCTGACCGGCTACGGTCAGTGGGAATATAACTTCCAGGGTAACAACTCTGAAGGCGCTGATGCCCAGAAAGGTAACAAAACTCGTCTGGCATTCGCAGGTCTGAAATTCGCTGATGCGGGTTCTATCGACTACGGTCGTAACTACGGTGTGGTTTACGACGCACTGGGTTACACCGATATGCTGCCTGAGTTTGGCGGTGACACGGCATACAGCGATGACTTCTTCGTTGGTCGTGTAGGCGGCGTTGCTACCTATCGTAACTCCAACTTCTTCGGTCTGGTTGACGGCCTGAACTTTGCCGTTCAGTACCTGGGCAAAAACGAACGTGCTGGTATTCCTGAGCGTTCCAACGGCGACGGCGTCGGTGGCTCTATCAGCTACGAATTCGAAGGCTTTGGTATCGTAGGTGCTTACGGTGCAGCAGACCGTACCGACGCCCAGGAAGCCGAATTCCGCGGTCAGGGTAAAAAAGCTGAACAGTGGGCAACTGGTCTGAAGTATGACGCGAACAACATCTACCTGGCAGCGAACTACGGTGAAACCCGTAACGCTACGCCAATTGAAGGCGGCTTCGCCAACAAAACGCAAGACGTTCTGTTAGTTGCGCAATACCAGTTCGATTTCGGTCTGCGTCCGTCCATCGCTTACACCAAATCTAAAGCGAAAGACGTAGAAGGTATCGGTGATGTTGATCTGGTGAACTACTTTGAAGTGGGCGCAACCTACTACTTCAACAAAAACATGTCCACCTATGTTGACTACATCATCAACCAGATCGATTCTGACAACAAACTGGGCGTAGGTTCAGACGACACCGTTGCTGTGGGTATCGTTTACCAGTTCTAATAGCACACCTCTTTGTTAAATGCCGAAAAAACAGGACGTTGGTCCTGTTTTTTTTATGCCTTCCAGAGCAATCTCACGTCTTGCAAAAACAGCCTGCGTTTTCATCAGTAATAGTTGGAATTTTGTAAATCTCCCGTTACCCTGATAGCGGACTTCCCTTCTGTAACCATAATGGAACCTCGTCATGTTTGAGAACATTACCGCCGCTCCTGCCGACCCGATTCTGGGCCTGGCCGATCTGTTTCGTGCCGATGAACGTCCCGGCAAAATTAACCTCGGGATTGGTGTCTATAAAGATGAGACGGGCAAAACCCCGGTACTGACCAGCGTGAAAAAGGCTGAACAGTATTTGCTCGAAAATGAAACCACCAAAAATTACCTCGGCATTGACGGCATCCCTGAATTTGGTCGCTGCACTCAGGAACTGCTGTTTGGTAAAGGTAGCGCCCTGATCAATGACAAACGTGCTCGCACGGCACAGACTCCGGGTGGCACTGGCGCACTACGCGTGGCTGCCGATTTCCTGGCAAAAAATACCAGCGTTAAGCGTGTGTGGGTGAGCAACCCAAGCTGGCCGAACCATAAGAGCGTCTTTAACTCTGCAGGTCTGGAAGTTCGTGAATACGCTTATTATGATGCGGAAAATCACACCCTTGACTTCGATGCACTGATTAACAGCCTGAACGAAGCTCAGGCTGGCGACGTAGTGCTGTTCCATGGCTGCTGCCATAACCCAACCGGTATCGACCCTACGCTGGAACAATGGCAGACACTGGCACAACTTTCCGTTGAGAAAGGCTGGTTACCGCTGTTTGACTTCGCTTACCAGGGTTTTGCCCGTGGTCTGGAAGAAGATGCTGAAGGACTGCGCGCTTTCGCTGCTATGCATAAAGAGCTGATTGTTGCCAGTTCCTACTCTAAAAACTTTGGCCTGTACAACGAGCGTGTTGGCGCTTGTACTCTGGTTGCTGCTGACAGTGAGACCGTTGATCGCGCATTCAGCCAAATGAAAGCGGCGATTCGCGCTAACTACTCTAACCCACCAGCACACGGCGCTTCTGTTGTTGCCACCATCCTGAGCAACGATGCGTTACGTGCGATTTGGGAACAAGAGCTGACTGATATGCGCCAGCGTATTCAGCGTATGCGTCAGTTGTTCGTCAATACGCTGCAGGAAAAAGGGGCAAACCGCGACTTCAGCTTTATCATCAAACAGAACGGTATGTTCTCCTTCAGTGGCCTGACGAAAGAACAGGTACTGCGTCTGCGTGAAGAGTTTGGCGTGTATGCAGTGGCTTCTGGTCGTGTGAACGTGGCCGGGATGACGCCAGATAACATGGCTCCGCTGTGCGAAGCGATTGTGGCCGTGCTGTAAAGGCTAGTTAAACGAAGCCCGCTGTGAAAGCGGGCTTTTTTATACGTCTTTACCAGACGGGCATTTCGTCTTGCAGGAAGGGATTATGCAGGCGTTCGTAACCAAGAGTTGATAATGGTCCGTGACCCGGAATAAATGTCACGTCATCCCCCAGGGGCAGCAATTTATCTTTGATTGAAGAAATCAGTTGATTATGATCGCCACGCGGAAAGTCACTGCGCCCTACTCCGCCTTTGAAAATAACGTCGCCAGAAATCAGCAGCCTTGCCCGCTCATCAAAAAACACGACATGACCCGGCGTATGCCCAGGGCAATGTAACACCTGTAAAGTCACATTCCCTATGCTGATGGTATCGCCTTCGTTCAGCCAACGATCTGGCGTCAGCGGCTGGCACTCTTCCAGACCAAACATACGACTTTGCGCAGGCAAGCCTTGCAGCCAGAACTCATCTTCTTTTTCCGGGCCAAAAACCGGCACGCCGTAATGTTGCGCCAGTTCCGCCGCTGCGCCAACGTGGTCCAGATGACCATGAGTCAGCAGGATCTGCATCAGTGTCAGGCCGCTGGCATCAACTTCCTGTTTGATTTTTTCCGCATCGCCGCCAGGATCGACCAGTGCGGCCAGTCGGGTTTGTTCACACCAGATCAATGAACAGTTCTGGGAGAATGCGGTGACCGGAATAATACGATAGTTCATACTGCCCCTGTTTCGTTAAGCGATTACTACCAGTGCCGTGCTGGCCCGGTATCAATATGCACAAAGTTACTACGTGGGTAATATCCTACACCACCTGCGCGCATAGATAACGCGGCTTTGCGAATATTGCTTAACGCGATACCTTCAATATGGAAATCCATCGCCTGCCCTTTCGTGTGATAGCTTTTCTTCGCTACTCCACGGCTGCGGGCGCGTAGTTCATTGTTGGTATCAATGGAACGATAACCGGAAATGAGTTGCACCGGTTTGCGGGTACCTAATAACCCTTGCAGGCGATACAACTGATCGAACAATCCTGGGTCGATGGACTTTATTTTGTTCGCGCGGTAATCGCGGAAAAAATGGTTAAGTTTTGCCAATTCTTCCTGAATATAGCCTCTGCCATCGAAAAACTCCGCTTTGATTGACTCTCCGGTATGAAGATTATTGAGTGTCAAAATGCGCGGGCGTGGGGTAGAGAGTGTTGCAAACGCCGGGGTCGGCAGGATGGCGGCACCGAGTGCAACGCCACCAAGCGCCAGCAGTTTGCGGCGATTAGCGTCGAATTTGTCCATGATAATCAAGTCTACAGGTCAATGTTATCGTTTATATGCACTTCTGGCGCACAAGAGGCACCTTAACCGTCAGTAAAGCTGACGTCAAGATGACTCAACCCCAGCAGTGACGGGGGCTGCAGAGAATCGCCCCCGATCATGCTAATTATTACGACAACTGATTTCCCCGAACTACTTCATTTACCTGATTAATTGTTCCGCTTTCGATACGATTTGCGAGCTGGATCGCGCAGGCAGATCATAATTGTAAATATCTGTACGATACTGGGTACGACCATCTGCACCAACAAAGGCCGTCAGGTAGTAGAGATTCACCGGAATCGACTGCCGAATATTGACGTAACGCGTATCGCCCTGCTTCAGCGCATCAGAAATACGTTTGTCATTCCATCCTGCATCCTGCAACAGCATATTCGCCAGATCGGAAGCTTTATTCACTCGCACACAGCCTGAGCTCAATGCGCGTGTATCACGTTTGAACAGATTGTGGTTCGGCGTGTCATGCAAATAAATGGCCTCTGAACTCGGCATATTGAATTTATAGCGCCCCAGCGAGTTCCGTGGGCCTGGAGCCTGCTGGAAGCGGAACGGTAAATTCGAGGCCGTGATTGTAGACCAGTCAACCTGCCATGGGTCAATCGCTTCTCTGCTGTTCCAGCCGCGCATCACCGTATAGCCATGGCTTTCGAGATATCCCGGATCGTTGCGCACTTTCGGCAGAATATCTTTGCGTGCCAGAGTTGGTGGTACGTTCCACGGCGGGTTTACCACTACGTTGTTAAGTGCACTGCTCATCATCGGCGTTTTGCGATCGGGGCGACCGACAATGACTCGCGAATCCAGCACCTGATTGCCGTTCTGATAGTAGACCAGCGAATAGGCCGGAATGTTAACCATGATCCCGGTAGAAAGCTCTGTTGGCAGCAAGCGCAATCGCTGGATGTTGAGTGCCAACACGCCAGCACGCTGGGCGGGCGTTACGTTTAACCAGTCACGCGTTGCCGGGCCAATAGCGCCATCTGCTCCCAATCCTTGCCATGCCTGAAAACGTTTAACGGCTTCCACCAGTTCATTATCGTAGGCGGCACGAACGGCAGGCGCAGGTTTACTACGAGACGTCGTTTGCTTGTCCATCGGCTTAGTTTCTGCTGTTTCAACAGTAACAGCGGATGGGCTGACTACCGCGTCAGTTGGCGTGTCATCGCCAGGTAGAGTAATTTTCGGCCCCCCGTCCAGCATGCCTGTGCGTTGCAATATTTCGCGCAACGCCGGTACGTCGTTACTCCACTGCCCTGGGCGCAACGTTGCTTTGCCGGTCAGTTGGGGCCACGGTTTGGTGTCACTGAGTAAGGCCAGTAACGATTCATGCATCGCTGCATATTGCGGATGCTGCGGTGCCAGACCTGCAACAAACGTCGGCAATTGACCTTTATCCAGCGCCAGCTGCCATTGGTTAATCACCGAAAGCGGCGGCGTTGAAAGCGCATAAGGTTTACTGCTATATAGCCAGCGAGTGCCTTTGACCGGAATATTTGCAATGAAATGGAGATAGCCCATCATCGCATCAGAGAGCACGACGTCGCGTGCCATCCCGTTAACACCAGGATCGGTCAGTAACTCTACCCATTTATTAAACTGCGGCTGGAAACCGGCAATCGCCACCTCTGCCAGCTGTTGCTGGAAGGCTTTAACAGCATCACGGTTTTCCCACATGGGTTGCATATCGCGTGCGGCATACAACAGTTGAAGCTGGTTAAGATAAACCGGCTTATAACCTGCGGGTAATTGAGATTCGATTTGCGTGCGGGCTTTTTCTGCCGCACCTTCAGGCAATGGCTGGATCCCCGCCATAATTGCCGTGGCTTGCGCCTGCGGCAGTGCCTCGCCCTGTTCACTGACAGCCACCGGGCTGTCGCCAGGGATTACTTCAGGCTCATCGGCCTGCGCATTGAACAGTGGAGCGAATGTTACGGCCACGCACAAACTGATTGCCGACAGCCGACGACCACACATCATATTAAGCAACATCCCTTGCCCCCTGTTTTTATCATACTCTGAATAGCCAGGCTGTTATTTTACGACTTGCCTGTACAACGCCAATACTCACGAAAGTATGACGAGCAAGCCTGTTACTCATCAGGCTTATCTTCAGTATATAAACGCCGATACGTTTTTACATAACCTAATGTAAAGAAGTTTAAAGAAAAGCGCGCCAGAATGTGGCATTTTTTTAGTGCAGAAACGGAGTTTTCAGAAATAGAAAAGGCGGCATCGCTGCCGCCTCAATCTTAGCTCGCCTGGGAAGGCGCTTCGTCACTTCCTGGAAGCGTTTCAGGGAGTTGCGGTGCAAAACCACGCAGACCGACTACGTGAACGTGTTCGGTATTCTGGAAGACTTTACGCACCAGTTTATAGGTGGTGCCTTTTTCCGGGCTGATATTTTCCGGCGCTGCGATGATGAGCTGCATTTGCAAACGCTCACACAATTCAAACAGCGTGGCGATGGAACGAGCATCCAGTCGCGCTGCTTCATCGAGGAACAGCAGGCGGCAAGGAGAGATATCTTTACCGCGCAGGCGGCGAGATTCATCTTCCCAGCTTTGTACCACCATCACCAGAATCGACATACCGGTACCAATCGCCTCACCGGTCGACAGAGCGCCAGATTCTGCGCGCAGCCAGCCATCGGAACCACGGTTAACCTCAACTTCCATTTCCAGATAGTTGCGGTAATCCAGCAGTTCTTCACCGATGGTCTGCGGCGTGCGCTGCCCCATATCAATCTGCGGGTTAAGACGTTGATACAGTTTCGCCAGCGCTTCCGAGAAGGTCAGACGGTTGCTGTTAAACAGATCCTGATGTTGCTCGTGCTGTTCAGAGAGCACATCCAGCAGCATGGCATGCGTTTCACGCACGTTCACGTTGAGGCGCACGCTGTTCACCTGACCGAACGATACGTTCTGCAAGCCCTGGTTGAGCATACGGATACGGTTCTGCTCGCGCTGAATGGTTTTACGGATGATGTTCGCCACGCTGCGGGAACTGATCGCCAGTTTCTGTTCGCGGGACGTTAACTCTTCAGTCAGACGACTAAGTTCGATCTCCATCTGCTCGATAGCTTCAACCGGATCATCGGTACGAATAATATCCTGACGAATACGCTCGCGCAGATGCTGATAAACCGCCACGAAGAACTGAATTTTACGCTCCGGACGTTTCGGATCTTCCGACATCCGCAGCACGTCGCGCAGATGTTCGTTATCCGCCACCGCCAGACGCAGCGCACCTAACGCCTTATCCGACATGGAACGCAAATCATCAGCGGAGAGATAAGCCAGCTCACGACGGTGTAAGCGGCGCTCAACACCGTTATCTTTCACCATGCGCATGACTGCACACCAGCCCGCTTTCGCGGTCACTACCTGCTCGCGCATCTCAAAGTAATCCCGCTCCAGCTTGCGCAGTTTGCGGGTCAGGTTGTCCATCTCTGCTTCGCAGAAGGTAAGCGCTTTTTCCAGTTGATTGCGGCGTGAACGGTTATTGCTCAGTTGCGCGTGCAACTCGTCACGGCGAATACGCGCCCGCTCTTCTGCCCCGCTATCAGCACGCACGCCGATATCCTGCAATTCACGTTGCAGATCGTTGAGTAGCTCTTTTTTGGTGTCGTAAGAACTTTTCAGCGAAGCCAGCACCTGGTTGTACTGACTCAACTGCGCTGCGTGTCCGCGCAACGCTTCACGCGCGCGGGTACGCTCCGCTTCCGCCTGTTCCAGACGTTCACGCAGTTTTTCGTTGAGATCGCTGTTACCGCTAAGCATTTCTGCCGAGTCAGAGTAGCTAAAGTGCGCACGACGCTGCACCACTTCCGTCAGGGCAAACGCCTGCTGACGGGCATCGCGCTGCATCTGCTGAGAGTACGCGTAATCTTCTTTTAATTGTTCGAACTGTTCCGGGTCACTCTGCAATACCGAAACGATCGGTTCCAGTTTCGCCAGTTGATTACCGAACTGCTGAACAAAACGCGCGGCTTCCTGGGCTTCATCCAGACGTTCGCGGATTTCATCGACGCGATCCGCCAGGCTGTCATCAGCCAACAAGTTGAGACGCGGCAGAATGCGGTTCAGCGCCGTAACACCCTCTTTCGCCTGCTCAAACTGAATACGCTGCTGCTGGTTATCATTTTCATGATTACTCAACGCCCGCTCCAGTTCGACGCGACGGCTGTTCAGTTGACGGATTTCGGCTTCCGGATCAGACTCAAACGCCACCGCCAGGTGGCTGCCGATAAAGCGGCTGAACGCCTGATGCAGACGCTGGGTTTTCTGTACATCAAAGGAGAGCGTGGCGAAGCGTTCGGAAAGCACTTCACGCTCGGCATGGAGGCTTTCAATACGGCTTTCACGCGCAGCACGACCAAACAGCGGCACTTCCGGGAAACGTGAATAACGCCACTGACGATCGGCGATTTTCACCACCACCGCTTTTTCCAGCTCATCAACGCTGAACACGCTGTCATCGAATGACTGCGGATCCCCTTCGATCAGATAGAGATCTTCCGGGCAATCGGTCAAGCCTTCCAGGTGTTCGGTTACCTGTGACAGATCTGGCACCACGATGGCGTGGCGTGACGGGCCATACAGCGCTGAGAAGTACGGCGCATCTTCCAGGCTAACGTCGTCATAAATTTCTGACAGCAGCACGCCGCCAAAACGCTCCGCCAGCGCATTCAGACGCTGGTCTTCAGAACCACCTGGCTGGCTTAAACGTTCGATCTCTTCATCGACGGCGTTTTTGCGCGCGCCTACTTCATCGCGTTCAACAATGGCTTCGCGCTCACGCTCCAGCAACTGTTGCAGATATTCGGTGACATCCTGGCTGGAGGAGAACTCTTCGCCGCACTGTTCGCTCAACTGGTTGAGACTGTTTTGCGCAGCCAGCCAAACCGGCGCACGCCGCATCAAACTCTGAATGCGAGACTGCAGCTGTTCCTGCTCCTGGCGCAGTGTCATCCGCTCTTCACGGGCGTTAGACACGCTATCGGAAAGAGAGGCAATGCGTGCTTCCAGCTCCTGATGCAGAGCTTCCAGCTCGTCAATGTCAAAATTCTTGCCCTGACGTTTGCAGAAATCTGCCAGCAGACGCTCAGCTTCTTGCTGCTCACGCAGACGCTGTTCCAGTTCGCTTAAGCGCATCCGCAACGGCTGAACCTGCTCTGCCAGGTGACGCTGATCGACCCCTTCGCGCAATAGTTCGCGAGCGACATCCCACGCCTCGTTACGCGCCAGCGGGCCGTTGATTGCCACCACCAGCTGATAAGCCTGCTCAAACTGGCTGTGCGCGGTTTGCGCCATGCTCATTTTCTGCTCAAGAGAGAGCATTTTTTCGGTCGCTTCCAGCTCTTTCGCCTGGAAGGTTTCCAGCCATTCGGCGGCGCTGTCGGCGGTTAAGTCCGGCAGATGGCACAGTTCTTTGGCACGATTAAGCGCAGCAATCGCCTGGTTATACTGGATCGCGCGCGTTTGCTGGACGTCCAGCGCCTGCTGGTAGTCAGCAAGCTGGCTTTTCAGCTCGTCCACTTCCAGTTCGGCAGCTTCCGCACGAGCCTCGTTCTCTTCCTGGCGTTCGATGGCTTCTGCCACCACTTCGTTTTGCTCTTCCAGACGGATCTGCAGCTCATCGAGATCCGCTTCGTAGCGTTCGATCTTCTCCTGCTGACGCAGTGCGGTTTGCACCAGGTTCAGGTGATCGCTGGCCGCCTGATAATCTGCTTCCAGATCGCCTTCGGCACCGTTGTGCTCTGCCAGCTCACGCGCCATATCGACGTGTTTGTACTGCTCAGCCGCCAGTTGCTGACGCGAAGTGTGTAGCTCGCGACGAAACTCCAGGGCTTTGTCGAGATGGACACGGCGCTCGTTGGCGTGACGCATGTAGTCCGCCGCCACGTAGTTGGTGGCTTCGCTAATCAGATGCTTAAACAGGTCGCGGTCCGACTGGGTGACACGAATCGCTTCCAGCGTCATGCGGTTTTCGCGCAGCGCCGCTTCCATGTCCTGGAACGCTTTCCGCACGCCGCTGTTTTCCGGCAACAGGTAGTCGCGCAGAGAGCGCGTAATGGCGCTGGAGATCCCGCCGTACAGCGAAGCTTCGATCAGACGATAGAATTTACTACGGTCAGACGCTGAGCGCAGACGACGCGCGATGATGCCCAGATCGAACATCAGCGAGTGGTAATCGGTAATGGAGTTGAACTGTTTAAACTGCACGCCTTCCATCGCCTCGAGCTTGTCTTTCAGCTCGTTAAGCGGCAGCACGCGCGCCTGACGTTCGCTCAGGGTTTCGGTCACCAGTTGTGTCGGCTGCACCGACATCGGTAAACCCTGAATGGCAAACGGTTTGATATCCACTTTACGATCGCGTCCGGCAACCTGTTGCAGACGCACACCGACCACCACGCGCTGGTGGCGCGAGTTAATGGTGTCGAGCATCGAATAACAGACACCCGCTTTCAGCTTACCGTGCAGACCTTTATCGCGCGAACCGCTGGTGGCCCCGGCTTCCGTGGTGTTACGGAAATGCAGCAGGGTCAGGTCGGGGATCAGCGCCGTAACGAACGCCGCCATGGTGGTGGATTTACCCGCCCCGTTACCGCCAGAAAGCGTCGTGACCAGCTCGTCAAGGTCAAAAGTTCGGGCAAAAAAGCCGTTCCAGTTAATCAGCGTCAGTGAGCGAAATTTACCGCGTTCAATCATTATTCTTCCTCTCCGCTATCTGGCTGATTCTCTTCGGTTTCATCGTTGAGTTGCAGATGATTTTCAATCGGCATTGCTTCGCCATCACGAATCAGGCGACGCTGTGCTTCACGGGGATCGTCGCCAGCACGCACATCGGCTCCGAAGCGGAACACCGATTCGGTAATGCGGAACTTGCTGCTGTCGTGGCCCATAAACCACACCATACCCAAACGACGCAGACGGTTGAGCGAAGAACGTACTTTTTCCTGCAACTTCTGGCGGTCAACGTCTGAACCGGTTGAACGGTTGTTCACCAGTTTCAGCAGTTTCGCTTCATCGGCCAGGGTGAGCAGTTCGTCGTACAGTTCCTGCTGGGTGAAAATCCCCTCGTTCGCCAGCCGTTCCGGGCTGAGATAGAGATAACAGAGGATTTTCCCGACCATCATATCCAGTTCCGACAAGACGGAACGCGGGATAAGAGTGGTGGAACGTGGGCGTAAATAGAAGAACCCTTCCGGTGCGCGAATAAGCTCAACGTTATAACGCGCGTAAAACTCTTCCAGATATTCCTGAAAATCCATCAGGAATGCATGATTATCCAGTTCGTCGAGGCCAATATGGCGGCCTGAACGTAAGGCGCTGTCCAGCGCCGGAAATAACGGATTCGCCAGCGCCTGCGCCAGCTTAACCGGCATCACTTGTTCAATATTTGTCGATGACATGCGCCTGTACCTTGGCTCCGTAATCATTAATCGGCTGCCATTTCGCTGGCAGTCCGGTGAAATCTGCTTGCGCTACGCCAAGACGTACCGCCTGATCAATAACAATGCGCGCAACGTCAAAGTGACGTGCACGCGGATACTGTGACAGATATTCGCGTACCACCAGACCAAGATCCAGCGGCACTTGTCTGGTTTTGTACACGGCAAGTTGTTCTTCGATGATCGCCGCCAGCTGTTCGCGGATCTCGTTAAACTCTTCGTACTCCAGATCCTCAGGAAGTTCCCCAGTCACTTCTTCATCGCGCAGTGCCATCTCTTCGTCACGCATATCCAGCAGACGATCGGCATTGGCATAAGTTAGCGCCCACGGCTCATCAAAATAGGTTTGTACCGACTGACGTAACCGCTGAGCAAAGACGCGGTTTTTATCCATATCGATTGCGGTACGGATAAATTTGTGTACGTGGCGGTCGTAGCCAATCCACAAGTCTATGGATTGCTGGCCCCAACTGATAATACGGTCAAGTTTGCTCTGCAGATCGAACACCAGACGATCGACAAAATGCAGATCGTCATGGGTCATCGTCGCATCCTGAATGCGCAACAGATTAGCCTGCAATTTGTCGCCTGCCGCTTCCAGCGTATCCTGCAATTCACGCAGCGTTCCGGAAGTTTCCGAAAGCAACAATTCACAGCTGGAGATCGCCGCCCGCCAGTCTTTGTTCAGCAACTGGGCGATATCGTCCTTCACCTGCTGCTGCTGTTCGTCCATCAGACGTTGCGTCAGGTCGATACTGTCGAAAATTTCTGCTACCGAATATTTCAGTGGCGCATAAACATTACGGTGCCAGTGAAATTCATCACCGCCCTCTTCGGCGGCATCTGCCGCGCGTTTGAGCTCACCCGCCACAATCGACAACTGCATAGAAAGGCGCAGCGTAGAAAACTCGCGCTGACGGATGTAATAGTCAGTAATGCCGATGCCGAGCGGCGTCAGACGGTAAATTGCGTTCCCTTCCGCCTGCTCGCTGGTAAAGCGGTTCAGCAGACGTTGACGCACCATGTCGTTGATCGCGTTGTTGGCACGCACGCCGATGGTTTCGCTGGTTTGCTCAAACGCATCACTCACATGGCGGAATGCATCCACCAGCTCGCCTTCACTCATCTCACCATCCAGACGCTCGCCGTTCAGCGTGGCAACCGCCAGCAGAAAAGAGAGTCGGTCTACCGGCAGCGAGATGGAGAAGTCATTTTTTCTGGCCCAGGCAACCAGTTCGGGGACTGTCTGGGAAAATTCACTCATACTTTATCCTTGCTCTGCGGTTTGCGCGCGGTGACATGAATATAACGCCCCAGGGTAATATACGGTTCCTGACGGCAATAACGCGTTTCTAATTCAAGTAATGCTTCATAGCAGTCGCGCTGCTGGTGCTTCTCGCGCAGATAATCATGAAACACACGAACGCCTGTCTTACCCATAATTTGCCAACCAGCTTCTTCCAGCCACAGATAAACCTGCGCCGGGTCGCGTGGATAATCTGGCGAAAGCGTCCGTTTTTTCTTTTTCGGCATTCCCGCCTGCACGTAATCAAAATTCCCGGCGACCATGTTATGCATCAACAAACCATGCGCATTGTAGAACATTAACGACAACACGCCGCCTGGACGCAACACTGACCACAGGGTCTGTAATACGCTGCGGGGATCGGCCACCCACTCGAGCACCGCATGGAACAATATCAGATCAACGGGCGTTTCCAAATGCGAAGCAACATCCTGAGCGGCGCAATGTATAAATTGCATGTTGTCGCTCACACCTTTTGCTTCTGCCGCCTGTTTTGCACGGTCGATCATCTGCGCAGAAAGATCGCATAAAATGACCTGATGCCCGCGCTCGGCCATTTTGATTGCGGTCTGCCCTTCTCCACCGCCAGCATCCAGCACACGCAGTTTTTGCGGGCCCATTTCCGCCAGCACGCGATCGAGATCCTGCCACAGAATAGCCTGTCGAAGCTGCCCTTTGGTGGTGCCGTAAATGTTACGGGAAAACTTTTCCGCAATATCATCAAAATTGCGATCCTGCATTGCTTTCTCCACCGGTTGGCTAAGACGTTTTCTGATAAAGACGCTATTTTGTCACAGCCACGGCGAGAATGAACCCGTCTGGTGTAATATCGCTGGCGATCCCTTGCTATATGGTCAAAAAAGGAACCAGAAAGGATGCTTTTTACACTGAAAAAAGTGATTGGCGGTATGCTGCTGCCACTTCCGCTGATGTTGTTGATTATTGGCGCTGGCCTGGCGCTGCTGTGGTTTAGCCGTTTTCAAAAAACCGGGAAGATTTTTATTAGCATTGGGTGGCTGGCGCTCTTGTTATTGAGTTTGCAACCGGTAGCCGACCGCCTGCTGCGTCCCATCGAAAGCACCTATCCGACATGGAATAATTCGCAAAAAGTGGACTATATCGTGGTGCTCGGAGGCGGTTATACCTGGAACCCACAGTGGGCACCGAGTTCGAATTTAATCAATAACAGTCTGCCACGCCTGAATGAAGGTATTCGCTTATGGCGCGAAAATCCGGGATCAAAACTGATCTTCACGGGAGGCGTAGCAAAAACCAATACGGTGAGTACAGCGGAAGTAGGTGCCAGAGTTGCGCAATCGCTGGGCGTACCGCGCGAGCAAATTATCACCCTGGATTTGCCAAAAGATACCGAAGAAGAAGCTGCGGCAGTGAAACAGGCGATTAGTGACGCACCTTTCCTGCTGGTGACATCTGCGTCTCATTTGCCGCGGGCGATGATCTTTTTTCAGCAGGAAGGGTTAAATCCGCTACCAGCCCCGGCGAATCAGTTGGCCATCGACTCGCCGCTTAACCCGTGGGAACGGGCAATCCCTTCTCCGGTCTGGTTGATGCATAGCGATCGTGTTGGCTATGAAACGCTTGGCCGCATCTGGCAGTGGCTAAAAGGTTCGTCAGGCGAGCCACGGCAAGAGTGATTTTGATGCCAGATCGAAGTTGCGCCGACTAAATCGTCCGGTATTAACCAGTTGCGCAACTTCATCCCATAACACATACAACCAACGCCGCCAGATGAACGACTCCGCCACTGGCGCGCGTTGCAGGTAACTCCAGAGCAAATCTTCCGCCAGAGAATTATCCATTAGTCGGAACAGTTCGTATTCTCGCGGTGCCCAAAGCATTAGTCCCGGTCCGACCATCGCCAGTAACTGATCGCTGCGCGAATCTTTCAGCATGCTGCGTAAACAGAAGTTACCGTGAATCAGTACACAATTGTCGTTAAAGCCTTCAAATAATGCCGGGAGACATTCGCGAGTGCGAAACAGGATCCGCTTATCCTGCATCGTCAGACCGGTGTTATTGAACTGATTGAGCGTGGTCCATAGCACTTCAACATGTTGCCGGTACCATGAGGGCCAGAAATTTTCCTGAGTATTGTCGACCGCGCCGACGCAACCGCGACTGTCCTGACGGTGCCAGGCCAGTAAGGCTTCAACGATTTGGTCTTTGAGCTGTTCCCAGCGTTCTGGTGTTCGGGCTGGTGCCTCCACCGAAACACCACGCATCCGCTCCAGTAGCAGGACATCGGGGCCGGGGTGTTCTTCATGCGTCATCACACCATAAATAGTCGGCATACGGACAGTCCCACTTCTTGCCAGCATGGTGGTTTTCCATGCCAGTTGTCGGGCTTTTCCGGGCGTACTAAAGCTTCTTGCCATTAACGGCATTGGGTTTCCCTGGCTGTCATACAAAGCCCACAACGCCGTATCCGCTTTTTCATTGACGCACTCAATACGACTGAGTTTTTCGCCCAGTAAATGGCTTAATTCGGCACGCAGCTGTTCCATTCAGATTACCCTCATAAAAGCTACTGCTTTCATAATGAGCGCCAATATAAAAGATGTCACCTGAATGAGATCAATTGTTGAAAAGAAAAATTGAGGAAAATCGTAACGGTACGACACTCCTCCCAAAATTGGCTGGAGTGTCGTGAAGTGAAATTAGCGCATTTCAGCGCGAATGCGCTCGAGATCTTCAGGGGTATCCACACCTGTGCCAGGAACTTCCTGGGCGACAGCAACGTGGATTTTTTCGCCGTACCACAGAACACGAAGCTGCTCTAACATTTCGATATGTTCTAACGGACTTGGCTGCCAGGTAACATAACGACGGATAAAGCCTGCTCGGTAGCCATAAATACCAAGATGACGCAGGAAGTTATCGCCTACGGTTTCAAGGTCTTTTGCAAAACGATCACGATCCCACGGAATGGTGGCGCGAGAGAAGTACAGTGCGTACCCTTCGGCGTCGAGAACCACTTTCACCGCATTCGGGTTAAACGCTTCTTCCGCATTGTGGATTGGCACCGCCAGAGTCGCCATACCCACCTGACGCTGAGCGAGGTTATCAGCAACCTGACGAATGATTGTCGCAGGGATCATCGGTTCATCCCCCTGCACATTAACGATCACCGTGTCGTCGCTGAATGCGCATTTTTCGACAACTTCCGCCAGACGTTCTGTTCCTGACTGATGATCGGCGCACGTCATACATACTTCACCGCCAGCGGCTTCAACAGCGCGGGCAACATCCTCATGATCGGTTGCCACGATGATGCGCTCGGCACCTGATTCGCGCGCGCGTTCAAGAACATGAACAATCATGGGTTTGCCGTTAATATCAACCAATGGTTTACCGGGCAGACGCGTGGACGCGTAGCGCGCGGGAATAATGACCACAAAACTCATGATTTACTCTCATCAGCAGTCAGCACGCGGGCTTCCGTTTCCAGCAACACTGGAATGCCATCGCGCAACGGGAAAGCCAGGTTGTCCAGTTTGCAAATAAGTTCTTGTTTTTCCTGGTTATACCAAAGTTTTCCGTTGCAAACCGGGCAGGCAATGATTTCAAGCAGACGATGATCCATAGTTCCTCCAGATGGATCGGGTTATGAATGCATAAATCTTATCATAATCATTTATGCGACGGGGTCTATTTCCCAGCCGGTGCGGCAATCAGTAAAGAGGCCTTGCGGGCAGCGTCCTAATGTCACCCGCGTTGCCTGCTGCCAGTTAGCGAAATCAGTAATCGCCTGACGTAACCCTTTTTGCAGCGTTGTCGTTGGTTTAATACCTTCCTGTAACCACAGAGAGATAACTTCAAGGATGCCTGTCTGGCGATGCATTTTGGCATCCATTCGCCCAACTAATTGCCCACGATGTAATAACGGCAGAACAAAATAGCCATACTGGCGTTTCGGCGCTGGGGTATAGCACTCCAGCCGGTAGCTAAAATCAAAAAGCTGCTCTGCGCGTTTGCGATCCCAGACAACAGGATCAAAAGGCGAAAGTACCGCGCTGTGCGTTGCAGTGAGCTTTCCGGCGAGCGCACGCTCGAGTAGCGGCAGCAAATCAGCATGCAGCCAAAGATTGCCCAATTTTTCAACATGCACAGCAATGATTTGCTGCTGTTCAGCCCTCGCTTCGCGCCAAGCCGCCAGTGCCGGACGTTTCAGCCGATAGTAATCTGCCAGCCACTGTTCGCGGAATATGCCCAGGCTACGCGCACTGTTATCCAGCATGATGATTTCTGCTTCTGTTTGCGAAACGAGATCGCGCTCATCATCCCAGTCAGGCATGACACGGTGGGTTAAATCATAAACGCGCTGGAAGTTGCGCCGTTCAATCACCATCACCTTTCCGGCAGTAAATAAACCTTCCAGATGCCGTTTATGCGGCTTCCATTCCCACCAGCCGCTTGCACCTTTACGAGAATGCTCGAAATCGGCTGAACGTACCGGCCCCTTATCATGAATATGCTGAATTAACTGTGCAATTTCCACCTCATGTTCCTGCATCCAGGCGTCTTTGTATTTCCAGCCCATTTTTTCAGGTGCCAGCATGCGGTGGCGAATAAGACGAAAATCGCTACGTGGCATAAAGCAGGCTTCATGCGCCCAGTATTCCATTAATTCGCCACGCGCCAGAGACTCATCCAGCCACTGGGCAGGATAATTTCCCAGACGACTGAAAAGCACCAGATATGGGCTACGGGTAACAATATTGATGGTATCGATTTGCAGCAAGGACATGCGGGAGATCGTTGCCGGAATATCCTCCAACGACGCTCGACGGCGGGGTTTGTTTAACAGGCCTTGCGCGGCGAGGTGAAGATTACGCGCATCAGCAAGAGAGAGGTGCGGCAGCGACATTCATGACTCCATCAATCGAACGCTGCCGCGGCGTAACTAGTTGCCAGAAGCCAGCGAGGTTAGTTGCGCAAGCAGTTTCGCTGGTTCATCACCTGAAAGCTGTGCGTCTACAGGCAAATACCACCAATTTTCTTCTGCAAAGGCCCGGCATTTAACCGCATCCTTTTCAGTCATTACCAGCGTTTGCCCGGCGTTTACCAACGCGCTGACATCCGCATGGTTCAAAGACTGATGATCGGCCAGCGGTACACATTTTTCCGGTTGTACGCCGCACATCTTCAGCGTGGCAAAAAAGCGCGGCGGATGTCCAATCCCCGCCATCGCCACTACATGTTCAAGCTGAGTAACGTCACAACGCGTACCGGTACGTAAATTCACCGCCTGACCCGGCAGCAGATGCATGGGGATTTCACCGCTGCGGGGGACACCACCGTTGACGATTACCGCATCAACCGACTTTAAGCGCCCCGCTCGCTCACGCATTGGCCCCGCCGGCAACCACCAGCCATTGCCAAAGCGACGCACACCATCAATAACGACAATTTCCACATCACGCGCCAGACGGTAATGCTGTAAACCGTCGTCGGTTACGATGATCTGCACATCAGAGTGTTGCGCCAGAATGGCTTTTATCGCATCAGAACGCACGGGAGAAACCGCAACAGGCGCATCAGTGCGTTGATAAATCAACACAGGTTCATCACCCGCCTGTGCTGTGGTGGTATCTGCCGACAATAACAGCGGATAAGATTCAGCCTTACCACCATATCCCCGCGATACGACCCCCACGCGAATACCGCGCTGTTGCAACTGTTCCACCAGCCAGACAACGACCGGGGTTTTTCCGTTGCCGCCTGCGGTGAGATTACCAACCACGACAACCGGTACGGGGGCACGCCAGGCGCGCTTCAGTTTTAGTTTATAGCAAAGACGGATCGCGCCACTCACCAGGCCATACAACCAGGAGAGTGGCAGCAATAGCCGCCACAAAGGGGATTCACCAGACCAGATTTTTTCGATCATTGGCCAAACTGCATTTTGTGAAGTTGCGCGTAAACGCCACGATGCTCAAGCAAATCGTTATGCGTACCGCGTTCCACAATGACACCATCCTCGACGACCACGATTTCGTCTGCCTTTTCAATGGTAGACAAGCGGTGGGCAATCACCAGGGAGGTACGGTTTTTCTGCAACTCATCCAGTGCCGCCTGAATCGCACGTTCGGATTCGGTATCCAGAGCCGAGGTAGCTTCGTCCAGAATCAGAATCGGGCTATCACGCAACAAGGCTCGAGCGATAGCAATACGCTGACGCTGACCGCCAGAGAGCAGCACGCCGTTTTCACCAATCACTGTATCGAGACCGTTATCCATCTTATTGATGAAGTCCATGGCGTAGGCCATACGCGCCGCTTCTTCAATTTGCTCACGGCTGTACTGTTCAGTCCGTGCGTAAGCAATGTTGTTAGCAACCGTATCGTTAAACAGATGGACATTCTGCGACACCAGAGCAACCTGGTTACGTAACGACGCCAGGGTATACTCGCGCAGATCGTGACCATCCATCAGGATTTCGCCTTCATCAATATCGTAAAAACGCGTGATCAGGCTGGCGATGGTTGATTTACCTGAACCAGAGCGTCCAACCAGAGCAACCGTCTTCCCTGCCGGAATTTTCAGGTTGATGTTACGCAATGCGGGTACGTCACGTCCCGGATAAGTAAAGGTGACGTTGCGGAATTCCACGTCGCCAGTCGCACGCTCGATCACGCGCTTACCTTCGTCTTTCTCCTGCTCACTGTCCAGAATGGTAAACAGCGTCTGACAAGCCGCCATACCGCGCTGGAACTGGGCGTTAACGTTGGTCAGCGATTTCAGTGGACGCATCAGTGCAATCATTGAAGAGAAAACAACGGTAATCGTACCGGCAGTCAGGTTATCCATAACACTTGGGAAGCTCGCCGCATACAGAACAAACGCCAGCGCCAAAGAGGCGATCAGCTGAATGATCGGATCAGAGATGGAAGAGGCTGAAACCATTTTCATCCCCTGAAGACGCATTCGGTTGCTGACTTTATCGAAGCGTTTCGTTTCCACTTCCTGACCACCGAAAATCAATACTTCTTTATGGCCTTTCAGCATTTGTTCGGCGCTGGTGGTCACCTGCCCCATGGTGTTCTGCATGTTTTTACTGATGTTGCGAAAACGCTTCGATACAACGCGAATCGCAATCGAAACAATCGGTGCCAGCACAATCAAAATGATCGACAGTTGCCAACTGTAATAGAACATCATGATGAACAGGCCGATGATCGACGCACCTTCACGCACAACAGTAATCAGTGCGCCGGAAGAAGAAGAAGCAACCTGTTCGGAATCGTAGGTGATACGTGACAACAGCGTACCCGTTGACTGTTTGTCAAAGAATGAAACTGGCATTCCCATCATGTGACCAAACAGGCGGCGACGCATAGTCATTACCACCTTTCCTGATACCCAGGAGATACAGTAGCTGGAGACATAGCTGGTGATACCACGTAAAATCATTAGCCCGATCACCACCAGCGGCATCCACACCAGCACGGAGCGATCTGTTTTACCAAAGCCATCATCAAGAAGTGGCTTAAGGAGCGATAACATGAAGGTATCGCTGGCTGCGTTGAGGATTAACGCTACGCCCGCCACGATCAGACCCGCTTTAAAAGGCGCAATGGTTGGCCACAGTCGGCAGAATGTCTGCCACGTAGAGAGATCTTTGTCGTTATGCATTCAAAAAACCAGCATTTGTTGAAATAGCCGCATATTCTACCCGTTATCCACTGGCACGCCAAACCACTGATGATACCAACGAGGTAAAATTTGCTCTCTGAGGCTGCTAATCCGCCAGCCTTGCGCTGAAAAATTGACCGTTATTTGACCCTGATGTGGAGTATCAAGCCACTTATAACCCTGTTGTTGATAGCGATGTTTAACTTTGCTTGAGGGCAGTCGCCATGCGTTATAGCGCGATGCCGATGCGAGTGCCACTTTTCCATTCACTCGCTGAATTAATGGCAACGATGATGAGGTATTACTGCCATGGTGAGGTACCTGAAGTAATGTTGCTTGTACTTGCTGCCAGTAACGGCTTAGCATCTTTTGTTCAGCTGGGGCTTCAATATCACCGGTTAGAAGAATGCTATTCGTCCCGTCATCAACCTTAACCACACAGGAATGGTTATTTCCTTTATCGTTGCTAGCTTGTAAAGGCCAGTGCACGCTGAAACGCAATCCTTGCCATTGCCACGCTTCGCCACGCACACAGGGCTGATGGTGTTCCCAGTTTAACGGACTTCTGATCCATAACATCGGCCATGTATGCAATATTGAGTCCAGCCCTCCCCGGTGATCCAGATGTTCATGACTCAGAATAACGCCTTCCGGTTCAAGATTATGCCAGTGGAGCCAGGGGATAATCAGTTGTTGCCCACTATCCCCTTCGGGCCAGGCCAGTCCCGTGTCATAGAAAATCGCTTTGCCGTTTCTGGCTATCACCATTGCCAGCCCTTGCCCGACATCAAGCATGTACACTTGCCACTCGTCAGGTCGAGGTTTTTGCCACAGCGGCCAGCACATCAGCAAGCCTCCAGCCACACACATTGCTGGCAACGTTCGCCAGGCGTTTAATCGCCATACCACCAGTAAGAACCATGGGGAAAATGTTAGCCATTGCCAACGTTCAGCAATGTTGATCCACCCTTCCGGCAAACTCTTTAACCCCCAGAAAAGTAAAGCCAAAGACCGGTCGGCAAGAAACCATAATCCCTCTTCCAGGATTAACGGCCCGCTTAAATGCACAACCATAGCGGCGAGGATCAACGGAACCGTGATAAATGTCACCAGGGGAATTGCAAATAGATTTGCAATAAACGAGGTCAGACTAATGCCATGAAATATGACGATTTGCACGGGCATAAGCAGGAGGGTGATTCCCAGTTGCAGATGGATGAGTGAAACAACCGCACGCAATACCGGCGGCAGCTGCCACTCAGGACAGGGAAACCACTGATACCAAAAAATCAGTGCCGCGACCGCAGCGGCAGAGAGCCATAAACTTTGCGAGAGAATGGCAACAGGATCCATCAGCAAAATTGCGGCCAGACAACATATCCATACATCCCAGCCACTCCATTGTCGCCCACTTAACTTAAGCATTCCCCACATGGCAAGCGCCACCACGGTACGCAATGCAGGAGGTTGCATTCCCGTCAGCCAGGCATAAAAAGCAGCACAGCAGATTCCGCCAATTAATGGCATTTGCCAGTGGATCCAGCGCCCAGGCAGAAAAATTTGTCCACTGCGAATGAGTCCGGCAGCCAGCAACGCCGCAAAAGCGATGTGCAATCCCGATATCGCCATTAAATGCGCCGTTCCAGTATCGCGCATGATATTTTTGATTTCTTTAGGGACGGATAACCGTTCCCCCATACCTAAACCAAGAATAACTGCATTCCACGGATAGGGTTGCAGCGTTGTTTGTAATGACGCCAGATACTGTGCACGCAAGCTACAATTCGGTTCAATGACACTTGCCTGCAGAAAGCGGCCGGTGAGCGGCTGATGCTGGGCAATGGCATAACGCTGGCTATCAAAGCCGCCATCATTAAGTTGACCATGAACTGCACGAACTTTGAGTTTCATTGACCACAGTTGTCCAGCACAAACCGCTTGCGGAAGATATTCGCCATACAGCACGAGGCCTGGCGCAGGGAATATACGTCGACCTTGTAGATGAGTAATTTGACCGTAATGAGTGGTCATACCGTCAGTAGCAGTGATCTCAACTATTGCATCCTGCGTCGCGCCAGTTAAGGTTTCTCCTGCCCACAAAATTTGCTTTGCCGCTGATATGCCCCAAAGAACAAACAGCAACGTCAGCGCGATATAACGGACGGCTTTTACAGGAATAAATGCCAGTACGCAGGCGAAGACAGTCAGAAACGCAAGGGTTAATGTCCCAGGCAATTGGGGCAAAATCAGCAACGGAAAAATTCCGCAAATTATGCATACGCCGACTGTCGTTATTTTCATGCACCCCTCCCCTGTTTATGGAAAGTGTGCAACTTTGTTGAGCGGTTGTCTGGTGGGAGTTTTGCGTTCCCCGAGGCACGTTCAGAAGAATTTAACGAGAGGGTGAAAACTGTTCAAAACTCTGCGAGGCTGCTTCCAGTTCCAGATTAGAGAAATGAAAAAAGCACCCGACAGGTGCTTTTCTCGCGTTCAAGTTTGAGTAAAAACTTAACCGTAAATATTGGCGCGATCGCGCAGTTCTTTACCTGGTTTAAAGTGAGGAACGTATTTTCCTTCCAGTTCTACTTTATCGCCAGTCTTCGGATTACGTCCGGTACGTGGTGCGCGGTAGTGCAAAGAGAAACTGCCGAAACCGCGGATTTCAATACGCTCGCCCTGCGCAAGAGTCGAGGCCATATGCTCCAGCATCTCTTTTACTGCATCTTCAACCGTCTTGGCGGGAATGTGCGATTGCTGGGTGGCAAGTCTTTCTATCAATTCTGACTTGGTCATGATTCCTCCGGTTCCTTAAAGGCAAATTTAGCGGCTGCTGTTGCTGCATTGATTAAGGGCGGCCGTAGCCGCCCTTAGTGCTTGATTACAGGACGAAACCTGCAATCTGTCAAGTAAACTCAACAAACTTCGGAATAAAAATCCCGAAGAGTCAGAGAATTACTCGCCTTTAGCTGCTTTGAAAGCTTCAGCCATTGCGTTGTTGGAGAAGTTTGCATCTTCCTGTTTGTTAACAGTTGCGATTGCATCTTTCTCGTCAGCTTCGTCTTTCGCACGAACAGACAGGCTGATTGCGCGGTTTTTACGATCAACGCCGGTGAATTTAGCTTCAACTTCGTCGCCAACGCTCAGAACCAGGGTAGCGTCTTCAACGCGGTCACGGGATGCTTCAGAAGCACGCAGGTAACCTTCAACGCCGTCAGCCAGTTCTACGGTTGCGCCTTTAGCGTCAACTGCAGTTACTTTACCGGTTACGATAGCGCCTTTCTTGTTCAGAGCAACCCAGTTGTTGAACGGATCTTCTGCGAGCTGTTTAACGCCCAGGGAGATACGTTCACGTTCTGCGTCAACCTGCAGAACAACTGCAGCGATTTCGTCGCCTTTTTTGTATTCACGAACTGCTTCTTCGCCTGCAACGTTCCAGGAGATGTCAGACAGGTGAACCAGGCCGTCGATGCCGCCGTCCAGGCCGATGAAGATACCGAAGTCAGTGATAGACTTGATTTTACCTTCAACACGGTCACCCTTGTTGTGGGTTTCCGCGAACTGCTGCCACGGGTTAGCTTTGCACTGTTTCAGACCCAGGGAGATACGACGACGTTCTTCGTCGATATCCAGAACCATAACTTCCACTACATCGCCAACGTTAACAACTTTGGACGGGTGGATGTTTTTGTTGGTCCAATCCATTTCGGAAACGTGTACCAGGCCTTCAACGCCTTCTTCGATTTCAACGAAGCAGCCGTAGTCGGTCAGGTTGGTCACGCGACCAGTCAGTTTGGTACCTTCCGGATAACGTTTAGCGATAGCTACCCACGGATCTTCACCCAGCTGTTTCAGGCCCAGGGATACACGGGTACGTTCGCGGTCGAACTTCAGCACTTTAACAGTGATTTCGTCGCCCACGTTGACGATTTCGCTCGGATGCTTAACGCGTTTCCAGGCCATATCAGTGATGTGCAGCAGGCCGTCAACGCCGCCCAGATCAACGAATGCACCGTAGTCAGTGAGGTTCTTAACGATACCTTTAACTTCCATGCCTTCCTGCAGGTTTTCCAGCAGCTGATCGCGCTCTGCGCTGTTTTCGGATTCGATAACGGCACGACGAGAAACAACAACGTTGTTGCGCTTCTGATCCAGCTTGATTACTTTGAATTCAAGCTCTTTGCCTTCCAGGTGCAGAGTGTCACGCACCGGACGAACGTCTACCAGAGAACCTGGCAGGAACGCACGAATACCGTTCAGCTCAACAGTGAAGCCGCCCTTAACTTTGCCGTTGATAACACCGGTAACAGTTTCAGCATCTTCGTAAGCTTTTTCCAGCGTGATCCAGGCTTCGTGACGTTTAGCTTTCTCACGGGACAGCAGAGTTTCACCGAAGCCGTCTTCTACTGCGTCCAGAGCAACGTCAACTTCGTCACCTACCTGGATTTCCAGCTCGCCCTGGGCGTTTTTGAACTGCTCAGCCGGGATGGCGGACTCAGATTTCAGACCAGCGTCAACCAGTACTACGTCTTTGTCGATAGCAACAACAACGCCACGAACGATAGAACCCGGGCGGGTTTCGATTTCTTTTAAGGACTCTTCAAAGAGTTGAGCAAAAGATTCAGTCATGTTTAATCTTCAGGTTTATATTTAACGTCCACCTGGCTCCATGCCGGATGGGGTTGTTTAACATACCCGCTGTCATTCCATTGCAACGGGGGTACTGCAAATTCGGTCGCTTATGCGAGAGCCAATTTCTGGCGCGCGTATTGTAGCGCTTTTTCAATCACTTGCTCAATGCTTAAGGTGGTGGAATCCAACACTAAAGCATCGGCTGCCGGAACCAGTGGCGCTACCGCTCGGTTACGATCGCGGTCGTCGCGTTCTTTGATCTCGGCCAAAAGGCGCTCAAAGTTAACACTAAAGCCCTTCTCCTGCAACTGTAGCATGCGGCGATGCGCACGTTCTTCCGAGGAGGCGTCAAGGAAAATTTTCACTGGCGCATCAGGGAATACCACCGTTCCCATGTCGCGGCCATCGGCAATCAGGCCTGGTAATTCGCGAAACGCGCGTTGGCGACGCAATAATGCTTCACGAACGCGTGGGAATGCCGCGACTTGTGAAGCAGCATTCGCCACTTCCTGAGTACGAATTTCGCCGCTGACATCTTCCCCTTCGAGGATCACTTCCAGATTGCCATTGGTCGACACAAAACGTACATCCAGATGGGATGCCAGCGGCACCAGCGCATCTTCCGAAGCAACATCAACATGGTGATGTAATGCCGCCAGTGCCAGTACGCGATAAATTGCACCCGAATCCAGCAGATGCCATTGCAACGCTTCCGCCATAGCCTTACACAAGGTGCCTTTCCCTGCACCGCTTGGGCCATCAATGGTAATAACCGGGGCAATTGCCGTCATCTTTATCTCCTTAAAACAGGCGTACCGTTAACATAACCGCGCGCATTATACGCGCCGACGCCACAAATCGTTAACGTTGTGTGCAAAAACCAGTTTTGTCTGTATTCAGATGGGGATTTATTGCGCAATTATAGCGGGCTGGCAGAAGACCAGCCCGAAAGATGACAATGATTTACTTACCAGAGGCGATACGATCACGGATGTGTTGCGCACGCTCTGTTGATGGTGGGTGAGAGTCAAACATGGACTGGGTACGACCGCCATCCAGGCTGGCCAATTTTTCAAAGCTGCCAACCAGCCCCTGGGTGCTGATGCCACGTTTCTTCAACAGATCAAAGGAGAAATCATCTGCTTCGGACTCTTTATCGCGGGAGTATTTAGCATTGATCGCGCCTTCTGCGATATCACCTAATTGTGAGCGAGAAAGCTGGGAAGCCACACCGCTGGTAGCGGAAATCGCATCACGTGCGGCAACGATCGCATAAGAAGCTTTCATTTCAGCCAGCGAGTGACCCAACGCGACGTGGCCCAGTTCATGACCCAGAACGCCTTCAATTTCGTTGTCGTTCATCATGTCCATCAGGCCACTGTAGACACGAACACAGCCGTTCGCCATCGCCCATGCGTTGACGTCGCTGGTCATATAAACCTTATAGTTGACCGGCGTGCCATTAATATTGTTACCCAATGCTTTGGCGATTTTTGCCAGACGTTTACCGTACTTGCTGGATTTACTTGCGACTTGATTGCCGCTGTCCATTTCGGCACAGCCCTGATTGGCAATCGCTTTTGCATCAGCATCGCTTAACGTTGCTGCTTTATAGGCATTTAAACCTGAGCTGATAGCCATATTGGTATCAATACCGTGGGTATTTTGACACCCTGTCAGTAATGCTGCAGAGGCCGCAATCGCCAGCAGTAATTTAGTATTCTTCATGTGAATCATCCGTTGATTAATCATATATAAATATTATGTATCAACAACTTACATTGACAAGCGACGCTACCATTAATCAAAATGACTCACAAGGTCCGAAAAAAAACGCCGACAATGTGCCGTAATGCCGATCAGTTAAGGATCAGTTGACCGATCCAGTGGCTGTGTAAGAATCC